>MDTA01221167.1_pt1 | contig 24521 bp, 21 predicted proteins | sample 811151 | NCBI WGS metagenome assembly MDTA01 (sample SAMN05326648, study PRJNA326480) | marine metagenome | isolation source: seawater | place: Indian Ocean: South | collected 2010
CCACGAGGAATGTCAGAAATGAGAGATGCTGGAGATCGTTGGGACAATACAGACATTGCATATGCAGCCAGTGGGTTGAAAATTTCTGCACCAGATATAGATGGAGTATTAGCGGGAACCACGATGCGAGTTGTGAGCAATGAATCTGAACGTGACGCAGCAATTATTCAGGCATCGGAAGAAGCAAATCTATCAATTGAATTGGATGAAGAAGGTGTTACGATTAAAGCTGATACAGTTGGAGGTTTGGAAGCACTAGCAAAAGAATTGAAGGCTATCGAGGTACCTATCAGAAATGCATCAATTGGTAAAGTGAATCGAAGAGATGTACGTAGTGCAGAGAATTCTGCAGATCCTTTACACCGTATAATAATGGCATTCTCGACTGAAATACTTCCTGATGCTGAAGTCGAGATAGAATCTTCTGAGAGCGGAATCAAATATCTAGGGTCAGATATTATTTATCGCATTCTTGAAGAAAGAGAAGAATGGATTGAACAGCGTACTGGGGAATTAGAAGAAGAAAGCCGAGAACAGGTTGTTTATCCGGGAAGAATTCTACTTCTTCCAGACCATACATTCAGAGTTTCAAAACCTGCTGTTGTTGGGGTTCGTGTTTTAGCCGGTAGAATTCACATAGGTCAAAGATTGCTAAAGGATGGCAAACGTATTGGGCAAATAAAATCAATACGTTCTGGACAAGACTCAATGAAAGAAGCAAAACAAGGTGATGAGGTTGCTGTTGCTATAGATGGCGTTACTGTTGGAAGGCAAATTGATGAAGACGATATTCTATTAGTTGACATCCCTGAATCTCATGCTAAGAAGCTCAGGAAGATGGATCTTAGTGCTGCTGAAAAAGAAGTATTAGATGAATTAATTACTATCCATAGGAAGGATTCCAATTTCTGGGGACTATGAATTTAATGAATCAACTAGCGTTCATAGACACCCAACGCTTTAGTATCAAAAATCAAGCAGAGTGCTTGTTAAGGTGTCTGAGATGACTATGGCTGCCAGCGATCCCAAATCTCGTGAATTGATCCAGACCGTGTCACAGATCTCCAATGGGCTGATGGGAGAAGTCGCAAAAGTCATTATTGGTAAGCAAGAAAATCTACGAAGAGTGGCTATTGGAATACTATCTAATGCAAATATGCTAATCGAAGACTATCCTGGGCTAGCAAAGACACTAATGGCGAATACTTTCGCTACCTCTCTGGGTTGTAAATTCAAGAGGGTTCAGTTCACTCCAGATCTTCTACCTGCTGATATTATGGGTACTTACATGTATGATCAACAAGCAGGAGAATTCAAGCTACGTCCTGGCCCTCTATTCACAAATGTCTTACTCGCTGATGAAATTAATCGTGCTCCACCTAAGACACAAGCTGCTCTGCTTGAAGCTATGGAAGAGAAACAAGTTACAATTGAAGGTATAACTCACAAACTACCTGCTCCATTCATCACAATGGCTACACAAAACCCAATTGAGCAAGAAGGAACATATCCTCTGCCTGAAGCACAGATGGATCGATTCATGATGAAGATGTCAATGGGCTATCCTGACAGACAAGAAGAGAAATCTATCCTACAGAGGAGAAAATTACGAGGAAAGGATGACTACGATATCGAACAGATAACATCACCAAAGAAAGTTGTTGCAATGCAAAAAGCACTAGAAACCGTACATGTAGATACTGCAATTCTCTCATACATTGTAGAATTAGTTCATCGAACTCGTGAAGATCATCGAGTTATTACTGGCGCATCACCGCGTGCAAGTCAGTCTCTATTCAAGACGGCAAGGGCTAGTGCTGCTATTGACGGACGAGACTATGTTATTCCAGATGACGTGAAGAGCGTTGCTTTACAAGTTGTCAGTCACAGAATCGTACTAAAACCAGAATCAAAGATTCGTGGGGTCACAGGACAGCACATTATGAGGAAGATTCTGAGTGAAGTTCCTGTACCAGTAATCCAGTAATTTAACCCGAATCACATTTGGGTGTTAAGTGCTATACCTCTATCAGAGAGACGTGGGACTCTACGATTTGTTGCGACCTGCTAAGAAAGTTCCTTCCACTTGGTGGAGTTCTAAAGACCCTATGTCTGTAAAACCTAGATTATCTACAATTACAATTCTAGTGACTGGATTATTGATTTTTGGAGCTGGCGATGCTATTCTAATCGCTGCTGGAGTTGGAAATACACCCTGGACTGTTTTGGCTGAAGGAATAGCTGTGAAAATTGGATGGACTGTTGGGCAATCTACCTTCTTAGTTAGTGTATTGGTTCTTTTTTTATGGATTCCTTTGAAGGAAAAACCCGGTGTAGGAACTATTCTTAACGCTATTTTAATTGCAGCTGTAATTCATTATATGGAAGGGTTTTTGCCAAATCCTGAAAAATTTGAATGGCAAATATTGCAGGTTTTAGTTGGCTCAATTTTAGTAGGGATTGGTAGTGGCCTGTATCTTACAGCAAATCTAGGACCAGGTCCTAGAGATGGCTGGATGACAGGTATACAAAGAGTCACGGGTATTCCAATAGGAAGAGTTAGAGGTTCAATTGAGATTAGTGTACTGGTCATAGGTTGGTTATTGGGAGGGACTTTTGGAATTGGTACAATCATATTTGCACTCATTATAGGACCTGTTGTGGCAAGTTGCCTTAACCTAGCAGGAAAGGTAGGTTCAGTAGAATCCTAACGAGAAGTGGAAATACCGGACATTACTGCGAGTAACCATATAATGACCGAACCACTAGTAATAGCTTGTATCAATCACAAAGGTGGTTGTGGAAAAACCACGACTGCTGTGAATTTAGCAGCGGCACTTTCTGTGGGTAACAAAGATATGGAAATTCCCAAACGGAGAGTCCTTCTAATTGATCTTGATCCTAAGGGAAATATAGCTACTACTTTTGGAATTGATAAAAGGAATTTAGGCCCTAGTATGAATGAATTATTCAAGGGAGGAGTGGATTCTTCGCCGATAAAGTTGAATGAATGTTTAATCAGTCCAAAAACCCTTACAAAATCTATGCAAAATGCTTTTCTCAGACAAAATCCAGAACGTAAAAGAGGCCCACCTAAAGATCTCAAGGTAGATAATTTGTGGCTATTACCTGCAGATTTAGATTTGTCCGGCGTTGAAATAGATCTTGCTACTCGAATAGGAAGAGAGAATAGACTAAGATTAGCAATGCAAAATACAGTAAGTCAATTTGATGTAATAATTATTGATGCACCAGCATCACTTGGATTATTGACAATAAATGCTCTAGCAGCAGCACAATGGGTTCTGATCCCGGTTCAAGCAGAATTCTACGCACTAGAAAACATGAGTCAGTTAATGGATACAATAAGAAATGTGCAAAAGGCCGTTAATCCAGGTCTACGTCTATTTGGGATTACACTAACGATGGTTCAACGTAGTAGACTTTCAGGAACTGTTGCTGAACAGGCAAGGAAACATTTTGGAGATCGGTTATTCAAAACAGAAATCCCTCGATTAGTATCTATTGCCGAAGCCCCATTAGATGGAGCACCTATTGTAATTGGTATGAAGCCCAACAAGTCAAATCCCGGCTCATTAGCATACTGGAATTTAGCAAGTGAAGTTAGTGAGAGAATTGAAATTATTATCAAATCTTGAAATGATCCCTTAAGAATTTTAAAAAAAAGTTCCTTTCAAGACTTTATTAACCTCCGTCCTTGACAATATTCTAGGAGTTGTCTCCATGCTCAAAATATCTGCCATCAAGAATCAATTGATTCAAGGAGATGTTGTAGATGTTCTGAAAACGATTCCCGATAAAGTCTTTGATTTCGGATTCACATCACCTCCTTATAATTTGAAAAATTCTACAGGAAATGGAATGAAAGATGGAAGAGGAGGAAAATGGTCGAATGCCAAATTGTTAGAGGGGTATGAAAACCATGGAGATAGTATGCCTCATGATGAATATGTTGCTTGGCAAAGAGAAGTGATTTCAGAAGTAATGCGGACTCTGAAAGATAATGGGGCATTTTTCTACAATCACAAATGGAGAGTACAAGGAGGCTTGATTCAGGACCGAAGTGACATCCTTGAGGGTTTTCCAGTTAGACAGATTATCATCTGGAAAAGAAAGGGCGGTATTAATTTCAACCCCGGATATTTTCTACCCACATATGAAGTGATCTATGTGATTGCGAAAAAAGATTTCAGACTCGAAAAAGGAGTCAACAAGTGGGGTGATGTGTGGGAAATAACTCAAGACATCAATAATCCACACCCCGCATCTTTCCCACTCGAACTTGCTGATAAAGTAGTCCAAGCATGTCCTGGTAACATGGTCATTGACCCTTTCATGGGTTCGGGTACCACAGCTATTGCTGCAATGAAAAATGAGAAACATTATTGTGGGATTGAATTATCTGAAAGTTATCTAGAACTTGCAAAAAAAAGAATTGCACACTTCGACAAATTTGGACATGACGAAAAATGGTCGAAACCGAAAACAAAAACCCTCGGTGATTTCTGATCTCTTCAAACTAAATACTAACATAGTTGATTTGAATTCTCAAATAATTCACTAAGTCGATTACTTCTAATTCTAAATTTAGTTCCATGATTATGCCCGGTACGTAAGTCAAAATCAACAAGTATATCACCCGAATTAACAAGATCAAGGAAACAATCTAGATTACATTCACCGAAGATCCAAGCCTTCTCATATCTGTGCTGACGGATTCCATTATTTCTCCTACTTGATACTTCAACAAATACGACATTTTGTAATTTATCTTGTAATTTATTGTAAATGGTGATATCATTTTCACCATCGGGATTAATTACCCAGTATTTTGGAAGTATATTTTGATAATTTTCATTAGCACATATCAAGTCTGAATAATCTCCAAGCGTTTCATATGGCTCATATTCAAGTGCGGGATTATTCCGAGAAACTTGATCTACATTATGGGCAAAATTCAGTCTATTTCCTTCAATATGAATGTAGAAACCTCTGGTTGTGCTGTCACATTTAGTTGTGGAAGAGAATCGTAAACAATTTTCTCTTGTAGCATGCGGCCATCCCAGTGTGTCAAGGAATTGATTGCTGTCGAAAGGACGTGGATAAGGATCTGCATGGAATAACGTTACTAGAGAAGCGCTCTCTCGCCTCTGAGTTTTCAGTTCAAAAATCCCATAATCTGCAATTGAAAGATTATTTTCTTCAATTCCAAGGAGGTCTTCAAGTAGATTTCCAGCGCCTCCATCGTTACCATCTCGAGGATCATCGTACCACTCGCCGATTATATCCTTCAGAGAATCTCGTAATTCATTTAATCCAAAATTTCTTCTGTTTCCCATACCATCTGCCATGATCTGTGCTATAGAGGCTAAATTTGAAGTTTGGGCGGCTCGGTGCGATTGTACGCACCGAGCCGATTTCGTGTTTCTTTAGATGAATTAGTAGCACAGTTGTCTCTCTTCAGACCATGTGCCGCCACTAGCCTCGCATTCCTCTTGCGAGGTTGCTGAATCATTGGACTGATCCTCTCGGTCTTCTTCGGTATCATCAGAATCTGAAGTTTCTTCTTCTCTATCATCTTCTGGTCTGTCCTCTCGATCCCTATCTTTGTCACAATCTCTATCAAACTCGGGCCAAACACATGCTGATCTATCATCGGCAACTATCCAATCTCCGCCTCTCAACTCACACATCTCCTGTGTGACCTCTATATCTGCCATGACACGGATCTCTCGGTCGAAATCATCTCGATTTTCCTTCTCTCCCAATTCTCCTCGAATTGCGTCGCTGAATCTCTCTAACAGTCCGCGTCGATCATGCTTACCACGATCACACTTCTTGTCCTCTGCACACATTATGTGTCGATCGTGTTTTTCCATCATAATATCATGGATTGATGTGATCGCTGAAGGATCAGCGGTGCATTCATCGTCCTTAAGACAATATGCAATAGCGATGGAGGCGGCTTCCAGCATTTCAGCTCTATCTTTAGCATAGTCCATCTTCCGGTCGTCATCCCAGTGATGCCAATTCTCCTTGTCCATGAATTTATCACACCACTCCTGCTTTTCATCAGACCACATCTCTCTTGTTCTGCAGTCGAACCACTCATCATTACCGTTATCTGAAGACGCGGTCTCATCGTCCTGACCATCATCATCCACCATCATCATCTGCTCCTCTTCTTGGAGTTCTTCTTGGGAATGTGCGTCAATCTTTTTCTGCATGTCAATATGCTTAGTCTCCATGTTATCGATCATATCCTGAAGATCGTCGAATTCTGCAGTACACTCTGTCTGCTCTTGACAGAACTTCAGAGCGATGATGAACTCTTGGCCTGCTGCAATCCTCTGCTCGAGGTGCTCAACCCTATCATCCATCCTGTCATCCATTCTATCACTCATAATACTACGAATGAATTCTTTGGCACCATTCTTCATCGGGCCATCATCAGAATCTCTTTCATCCCAGCCTTCATCATCAGTTGCGTCATCAACGACTCCTGCCGCCCAATCATCCTCAGCATATGTCGGTGCTGCAAATTCCTCTAGGCTTGCTCCAACTGATGCACCTGCAAATAATGCTAGTACTGCTAGTGCAACCATTGCCTGTGTTCTAACTCGGTTTTTTACGGTAGCATTGTCAACCTTCATAATCACTCACTTAACACACGGGAAATCGCAAAACCATATCAAAACATGGTATAATTGTGCGAATTTTTGTGAAAAAACCTGAAAAAGGTCATTTCCCATTTGAACGCTCTAAGGCACTTTGTCTGGCCTCAATCAAAATTGTCTCCCATTTGATTTTTAATTCGGATTCAAGAGATTTTAGCATCTCTTTGATCTCTTTCTTAGAGATCTCTTCTCGCTTAGAAAACTGATCTTCTAATTTCTTCATAAGATCGTCTTCTTTCTTTTTTCTTGAGTCTGCAAGCTTCTGCTCCATCTCCACTTCTTTCTCTAGAGCAAACTCCTGACGTTTTAGTAGAAGAGCAGATTCCATTGTCTCTCTTTCGGCTGAAAACCAACGATCTAATTCTGCTAACATACTTGCTTCAGTTTCTTCCTCAAGTGATTTAAGACGAACATCAACGTCTGCAATCATTCCCGCTTCAAGAGATTTCAATTCGTCTGCAAGTTGTTTTTCAAGTTCTTTCTCTCTATTCTTACGGGATTCGGCAAGTCTTTCACGCATTGCAATTTCTTGCTCTAATCTATGTGCCTCTACTTTACGATGAATCTTTGATTCTTCTGCCTCTCTAAGGTCCATCTCAACCCTGCGTTCCATTCTCTCCATCTCTTGAGCCGCTTCTAATTCCAAACGATCATTCAGGAACGCCTTACGTCGATCAAATTCTGTTTCCATCTCTGACTTGAGACGATCTCGAAGTTTTGACGTGTGATCTTCGATTCTTCTGTCTCTTTCAAGGTCTAATTGCTCACGAAGACGATTCTCTTCACGTCTCAATCGATGAAGCATCTCTTCACGGAGAAGTCGTTCTTCACGTTCAAGCGCTTCGGTTTCTAGACGTTCCATTTCAACTTCCAATTCAGCACGCATATCGGCTTCTATTCTGTGAAGTTCTTCCTCAAACAAGATATCATTTGCCTTTCTTAAGGCACCACGCATACCCTCAACTCTTTCTCCCATTTCTGCAACTCTTCTACGTCTTTCACGTCGCATACTAGAGCGCAGCTTTGATTCGTCATCAAGACGGTCTTGGGCTCTTCCCAATGTATCGATGGCTGAAGCCGCAGATCTTACATGAGCTTCGCGAAGTGCCGCTAGATCATCGATAACATCATTGTCATCTACATCTGGCGACTTGCTCTCACTCACAGTCCATCCCCGTTTGTACGGCATAAGACCCCTATTTGATAGCGCAGGGTGCAATTCTACACAATAATGCTGTTTTCTAGGCTATGCTTAGTTTATCAAATATCAAAATTTTACTAGAATGTTACATGAAAAGAGGAGTCGCATGCAGGACAATTCAACTGTCTCTTTCCTGGCTTCGGCCTAATACGAAGAATCCTTTCACACCCAGGACAATCGATTTCTACTTTGACTATCTTTGGAGTAAGAGTAAATTCTCGCGAACAGGCTCCGCAGCTGAGATCTACTGGACGATCCTCAGTTCCGGCAACCAGAATTGTATGACAATGAGGGCATGGTACTTTCTCTTCTTGAAGTGCTTTAATTGTAGGTTCATGTGAAACTTTACATCCTGCACCACAAACTTCACAGAATACTTCACCCAAACCGGGAGGTAACATATGCCCGCAGTTAACGCATTCTGCCAGAGGCGGTGCGTGCTTTGATTCGACCTCGACCATGTCCGACATCATCTAACCCTACTGCTTTTGGTTAATCAAGAGGTCGATTGAGAGTCACCTCTATCCGATGAAAATAACACCCTGAAGGCTTCTCTGATATCATTAATCAACTCTCGAGCCAAATCAATTATCACTCCAACTCTACTTCCATCAGGGCCAGCAACAAACATTCCATTCAAAATAATTAGGAATGCACTCGCTTCATGAATTGCAATACCCGCTGCTATACTGGTGTTAATCTCAAACAAGGTGAGGGCTATTAGTAACATAGTAATGGATACAGATATTGCAATATTTGCATTGACCACAGCTCTAGTTCTCTTGGAGAGTTCAATTAGATTAGTAAGTGCTCTTGGATCTTGTCCCGGAATTAGAATATCTGCTGCATCCATGTTTACCTGCTCTCCACTTCCAACAGCAACACCAATGTCTGCAGCGGCTAGAGCCCCCGAATCGTTGAAGCCATCACCGACCATCATTGTGCGACTAATCTTTGTTCTCTCAGCAACCCAAGACGCTTTTCCTTCTGGATCGACATTTCCTCGACAAATTTTTGGGTTAATACCTAATTTTTTGGCGAAGGCCTCAACAGAAGATTGCTCATCGCCACTGAGAATTTCAACTTCGATACCTTGTTCCTGCAAATTTTTCACCATCTCGTCGACACCCTCTCTAGCATCATCATGAGAGAATGTGAATACAGCGACTGCTTGGCCATCAATTGAAAGAACACTAGACCCGTATCCTGCTTGTCGACTATCTGCAAGAGCCGAGTCAATGTCTTGAGGTATTTTTACACCTTCACTCATAAGCCAATCCGCTCTTCCAATCATAACTTCAAGGCCGCGCATAGAGCCTCTAACACCTGCATCTCCATCCTCTATTTCCGTAATTTTAGTTACGACTTTACTACGTTCTGATGCTGTCTGAATAATTGTATTAGCATATGGATGATTACTACGTTGTTCAAGACCTGAGGCGATTCCTAGAACACTTTCCTCGGTTTCATCATCTGTGACACTAATTGAAACTAAACTAGGACGACCACTCGTAAGAGTTCCAGTTTTGTCCAGTAGAGTTAATTCAATTCCTGCTGCAGCCTCAATAACATCACCACCTCTTGCAACAAGTCCACTTGATGATGCGCTAGAAAGTGCGGTTGCATGTGGTACAGGAGAGGCCAGTAAAAGAGCGCATGGGCAGGACACTACCCACAATATTAGCATGGTAACAATATCTCCTGTTACCGCTCCAAATATGGCAGAACCTACTAGAACTAAAGGCACCCAAAGTGCAGTGAATCGTTCAATTATGGTTTGGGTGCGAGTAGGTTGTTCGCGATATTTTCTAACCATCTCAATCAAATCTGAGAGAATTGTTTCTTCACCCGTTGCCTCCGCCCTGACATGTAATGGACCACGGGTTATCACCAAACCCGCTTCTACAAAAGATCCTGAAGATATTGAAACAGGCATAGGCTCACCTGTTAATGGAGCACGATCAATTGACCCTGAACCATCCAATACTATTCCATCGACTGGGACTATCTCGCCAGAACGTACTTCAACAATATCACCCGGCTCTAAAGCAGAAACCGGAGTCCACTCCTCATTAGATAGTGAGTTGATTTTCTGTCCTTCAGAAACTAGTCTCGCTCTTCTAGGGATTCTATCTAGACCACCTTGCATAGCTTTACGTGCCTTAACTAGAGCACTTTCTTCTAGGTGAGATGCAAGACCAATTAGGCCAGTTACGATTAGAGCTTCTGGCCATTCCTTCAAGTATAAAGCCCCTAAAACTGCAAGAGATGTCAGAACTTGAAAACCTAATACCCTATTTTGTATACTTGCTATTGCCGTCTTAAACATAGGGAAACCAGAAAATAGAACTCCAAGACCAGTGACTGACGCTGCAAACCACCAATGTAACTCAAAATATTCCATTGAAAACACCAATAGTAGAAGAGGTATCGTCATTACAGCTCCAATTAGTTGAATCTGATCTGGACGTAATCGATTACTCTTGGATTCACCAAGTGAATATTCACCAAGTAAACTAGCAAGACCTTCTTCGGTCATTTCGTTAACCTTCATAGAACTGTTTGGAACTTTTTGAATCTCTATTCTTCCATCATCAAGATTTGCATTAATTATACCGGGTATATTGAGAATAGCGTTCCTAAGTCCTCTTCTATTGATTCCTAATTTACCTGCTACTTGACCCGCTGTTTTTCCTTGTACAAGTTGCCATTCAATATCAGGCGCATTACCCAAACTTTCGAGAACTGACGACACTCTAGAGACACGCCCTATAGCTAAATCAAGATCTATAGTTACACTTCCCTCAGTAGCAGACACAATTACATTATTTACTCCAGGTAATCGATTTACTGCGCGGGTGGCTTTCATTGCACAATCAGGACAATCCATACCGCGTAGTTGCCATTCAAACTTCTGAATACCATCGACTGCTAAGACTGTATCCACAATTTCATAATCTTGTTCTGTATTTTCATTCGATTTTTTCTTTCTAATTGCCGATGCCATTTCAGAAATTGTCTTTGATAACCTATCTTTTAGAGAAAGAATTGATTTAGATTGTTTTGATTCTGACGAGGTCATTAGTGATCGTGAATTAGAAGAAGATGACGAGGTTTCTTCGTCATCGAGGATGAGAAAATCCTCGTCAGACATATTACCTGCGAGTCATATGTCACGCTTGAACCTGCGTAATGAAAGTTATTTTTTGGCCAAAAAAAATGCTATTTAATGAATCGATGATATCATCAATCTAAACCAACTCGAAGTAGTGTGGCGATACCCGACATAGAGAATTTCGATATGATCGTTTTTGATATCGATGGTACTCTGCTTGATTTGAATGGGTTTCAACCAGAATTAATACCTTTGATTCGAAAACTTGAATATTCCGGCATTAAAATTTCTTTAGCCAGTGGAAGAACACTCCCTAATGTTACCCCAATACAACAGAGTCTTGCAACCTCCGGATTTGTCATAGGAGAAAATGGAGGAATGGTCTGGGACACTAAAGAAGGCCATCCAATACGGAAACTTGCTGATGGCTTAAGAGCAAAAGAAGCCGCATATTGGCTTTCTACAAAAATTCCTGAAATTGACCCGGCCGGTATTGAATCAAATCGATGGCGTGAGACCGAGTGGTGTCTGAATGAAACAGCATATTATGAAAAAATAAAACAAGTTATTTTGAATTCTGATTATAGTGATCTATCTATTGTTTCAACTGGTTTCGCCATTCACATTTGCACACCAGGATTGGACAAAAGTACAGGACTGAAAGTGGCTTTTGATCAAAGAGATATTGACCCTTCTAGAGTAATTGCAGTTGGTGATGCTTCAAATGATATTCCTATGTTCAAATTATGTGGATTTGCTGTTGCAGTTAATGATGTAGATGAACAAGTTGTAAATAATGCTGACCACGTTACTGAGGAGAAGGGAACTCTGGGAACAATAGAATTTCTAAAACAATTAATTCTAGGAGTTTAAATACTCTGAATTTGCTGGAACACCATGTTGCGTTGATTCTCAATTGATATCATGGAACGAATAAATGACAACATACTAGACTTGCTAGTTAGGTGCCTTCAAGCATGGTTAATTTGGCTAGAAAAAGACAACGAATGGGCTGAAACAGAACTGGACGAGAAAAAATGGCGTGCGGAGAACGAGGCTTGGTCTCTGAATGAAATGACCTACAACTGGGAGTTCAAAGAGAAATGGGAATGAGGTGGTGCAGGCGGCAGGATTCGAACCTGCGAAGCACTACGCAGAGGATCTTGAGCCCTCCCCCTTTGACCACTCGGGTACACCTGCAATCTTGGCGAGACGTGTTTTACTCTTGATTGCAACGGCTCTAACGTCAGTATGCAGGTATAATGAGAGAATCATTGATGTATCGCCTTCCTAGGATTGCAAGCCAGTCGCTTCTGCGAGCGGATGCGAAGTTGTTAAAATAAGGGAGTTGGAACTATGAGACTAAGTAAACATCAACTCCAATCAGTTAACAAAAGTCTATTTGAAATAGCAAGGAAACAAAAATCATCGACATACCCAGTTGAGTTACCAATGCCAAATTTTTGGGATGCTGTCAATCAATTAACTGCGCACCTAGAAGCTGAATTACAAGAAACTATTCGTAATGAAGGAATGAGTGCAAAGTCGCAAATTCTAACTCGGCAATTAGGTAATGTACGTACAATTACTAGTGATACTACAAGAATAAGGCTCAATGCTTTCACTCAACATGCAATACTATCGAATCTAATGAAAGGTGGTGGAGTTGAGGCTGAGGCTGCTTTATTACAACTGAGTACAATAAATTGGAAGAGTCATGATCCAAGTGAAAGAGCATTCTATCAGAGTCTAAGTCATTTAGTTGAAAAATACAAACACGATGTATCATGGAAATCATTGGTTAATGGTGGAGAAAATCAACCGACAGATGTTATTGATTCGGGACCACATGAACCACTTACTTCATTTAGTCAGTCTAATGAAGAAGAAATCTCAGAATATAATGAAAAATCTAGCATTAAATCGATAGGTAATCAAGAATTGGAGTTTATTCAAAATGCAGAAATGGATGAAGAAGATCGGATAAGACAAATTGAGGCTTTTCCAGAACGTTCAACTGGAGAGGAACCTATTCCTCCAATTGAGGTTGATATTTCTCATACAATTGGTGGGGACCTGATTAGAATTCGAATAATAAAAGACATCTCAGATCCAATTATTGGAGTAGATGGGTCTGAAATGAGTTTAGTAGAAGGTGATGTAGAGTCGTGTCCCAGCCTTATTGCTGAAACATTAATCGCAGCAGGGCTAGCTGTAGCCGCACCATTGTGATTTAAAAATTACAAAATTCTAAAACTCTTAATACGCCAAGGATTATCCAGCGCCGATATACGCATCAACAAATGTGGTGAGTGAGAATGGGTAAGACTATCACTATCAAACAACTAAAACAATTTAGAAAAACGTTCAGCAGTGATTCGGCAGCAAAGATGGCTCAAAATGCGATTTCAAACAATGATCTTCTAGATGTAGCACTGGATAGAGATTTGGTTCAAGATATTGATTTCTCATTCAGCATAAAACTTGATGATTGGAAAGTGACTAATCAAATGAGCAGTGGAAGATGCTGGCTTTTTGCTACTCTGAATCTATTTCGTCCCAGAACTATGAAAATGCTTAATGTGAAAAATTTTGAATTTAGTCAATCTCATATACATTTCTGGGATAAATTTGAGAGAGCTAATCATTTTTATGAAGCAATAATTGAAACCTCAGATAGGCCATTAGATGATCGGACTATAGGATTCCTCTTACAAGACCCAATAGGAGATGGAGGGCAATGGAATATGGCAATGAATTTGATTCGAAAACATGGATTAGTGCCAAAGGTAGCCTATCCTGAGAGCAAATCTTCTTCTAGCACTCGTTCAATGAATAATATTCTCAAAGATATCTTAAGGAGTGGAGCGAGTGAAATCCGAAATATCCTAGATAATGGAGGATCAATGGATCAAGCGCGTGAACATAAAGAATCTAGAATGGAAGATATTTGGAGAATTCTTTGTATTCATTTAGGGACTCCTCCTGAGAAGTTTGATTGGCAATGGGAAGACAAAGATGGAGAATTCCATAGAAGAGGAGAAATTACCCCGCAAGAATTTGCTGAAGAATATGTTGAAATGGACTGGGAAGACTTTGTCTGTATAGTTAATGACCCAAGGAATGAGTATTATCGAACCTATACAGTAGACTATTTGCAGAATGTGTCTGGAGGCCCTCCTGTCGTTTATCTAAATGTTCCAATTAATGAAATGAAAGATATAACTCAGAAAATATTAGAAGATGGGGATCCAGTTTGGATGGGATGTGATGTAGGTAAACAGATGCACAGAAAACGCGGACTCTGGGATGCGAAATTATTTGATTTTGCCTCGATATATGGTTCAGAATTTGGTATGGATAAGACAAATCGTCTTCTCTATGGCCAAACTATGATGACTCATGCTATGTTATTTACTGGTGTAGATATAGTAGATGGAAAACCTAGAAGATGGAGAGTTGAGAATTCTTGGGGTGCTAAAGGATCCGGTGAGAAAGGGTTCTACACAATGAATGATTCATGGTATGATGAATACATGTTTGAAATAGCCTGTCCAAAGAATTATCTTTCTGAAAAAATGAAGAAAGGACTTGACACTAAACCTATTTCACTACCTGCTTGGGACCCAATGGGCAGCCTGGCAAAGGATGAAGCATTTGATACTCGATCATCCTAGATGACGTAATGACAATTCAATGGTCACCGAATCTGGATAATCTATTCGTAAGACTCTTCGGAGAGCCTTCTCATCCTTGGCTGCAGATGTGACCAACTCAAGAAGACGCTTGTGAACTCTCATTTCCCAGTGATCCCAAGTTTCAGCACCCTCTCCATCTGGGCTCTTTCTGCATGGAACAACAAGACGCTTAGTTGGAAGGGGTATTGGGCCGCGTAGATCAACGCCAGTTTCATCACAAATGTGCTTAATCTGAGAACAAACCATATCTACATCTTGGTGATTTTCACCAGTAAGTTTGATTGAGGTAATAACAGGCATCTACTCCACTCCGAGTGCTACCCTTTTTCCACCGTGAATCAAGCTTTCTTCTCGATCTTCATACAAACGCCAGCAGCGACTGTCTTACCCATATCTCGGATAGCGAAGCGAGACAACTCTGGGAAGTTTGCCATTTCCTCTATTGCCATTGGCTTAGTTGGAGCAAAGCGAACAAGAGCCGCATCACCAGTCTTCAAGAAGGCAGGGTTTGCTTCCTTAGTTTTGGAGTTCTCTAATAGTTCAACGAATCGAACTGCTACCTGAGATGTGTGGCAGTGGAATACAGGTGTATATCCAGCGCCTATAGCCTTAGGGATGTCCATCAACTGGATCTGACCAACAAAGGTCTCATCGTGTCTAACGAATGCTGGAGCACTGTCTTGGTATCCAGCAACGTCACCACGACGAATGTCAGTAGCTGCTAGACCACGTACGTTGAATCCGACGTTATCGCCAGGCTCTGCCTTGTCAACCATTGTGTGGTGCATCTCTATGCTCTTAACTTCAGCAGATTTCTGACTTGGATTGAAAACTACAGTTTTACCTGCGTTTAGAACACCAGTCTCAATCTTACCGACAGGTACAGTTCCAATACCACTGATCTTGTAAACATCCTGAATTGGGAGTCTTAGAGGACGGTCTGTAGGCTTAGGTGGCATTTGAATGCCATCAATTGCCTCAAACAGAGTAGGGCCCTTGTACCAACTCATATTGTCAGACTTGTTGTACAAGTTCTCACCATTGAATGAGGAACATGGGATCTTAGGAACATCTGCTGGATTGAATCCTGCCATCTTCAAAAGACTGTCAACCTCTGCAACTGTCTCATTGTACTTGGCTTCAGAATAATCCACACCACTGATGTCCATCTTGTTGACATTAACGATCAACTGCTTAACACCAAGAACACGTGCTAGGAATGCGTGTTCCTTTGTCTGAGCATTAACTCCGTCATTAGCCGCACACAGTAGAACTGCTGCATCTGCTTGACTTGTACCTGTGATCATGTTCTTAACGAAATCACGGTGTCCTGGAGCATCGATGATTGTAAAGTAATAATTAGGAGTGAAAAGCTCCTTGTGAGCTACATCAATGGTAATTCCACGCTCTCGCTCTTCCTTCAATCCATCCATAACATATGCTAGACCGAATCCGGCCTTACCTGCTTCAGATGCTAGTTGTTCGTTCTTGTCAATGATGTGCTGCTCTATGTGACCTGTGTCAAGGAGTAGACGTCCGACTGTTGTTGACTTACCGTGATCAACGTGCCCAATGAACACGATGTTAAGGTGTGGCTTGCTTTTATCTTCCCACTGTGAACCCATATTTTCGACCTCTAAGTGTGGCCCGCCGACCGATGATACCTATTTGAATCTCTCCCCTAGTCATAGATAGTGTAACATTTGAACTTGATGTATTGATTAGCGGCGCAGTTCATCGATACTGCAACTCAATAATCAAAGTCTTGACTTCAGTATTGTGAGTCTTCTCGTTTTGAAGATCAAGAGTCCATGAACCAGGGTTGTAACCTCTTACTGTCGAACCACCAATTACTAGCCACACACAACGATCTTCGGAATTACAATCTCCGGCATTCCGATTATCATCACCAACTCCTGTTGTGTTGGCTACCTCTTCTGTGTCTGAATCAGATTGTGAACCATTGAAGATAAAGAGATCCAGTTTATTCTCAGTATCAACTCCCCCGAAAGGTTGGTCTGAATCTTCAGCAGGATAGGTAAGCTTAGTTCGAAGATAACGTATACGATTCTTTGTATCTTCATCATATTCAACTGGATAATCCCAAGTCATAGTTACTGGATCTTGATATCTTCGATCAATAACAAAGTCCTCCCATGTTGCTCTGTAATTGATATAAAGTATTGATTCATCTGAGTTTGTTAATCCTGCATCATCTGTTACTGTCAATTTGATATTCCATGCTCCTGCAGGATAATCCTCGAGATTAACAGTCTCTCCAGTAGCGTCAATATCATTTGCTGGGTCGCCGTCTTCATCAGAATCAACATCTGTATTCAGATCCCATTCCCATGAAACCAAGTATTCCTCTGCATAGCAATCTGAGTTGTCAGGATTACAACCTGCCCAAGATTCACTACCATCAAGTGTAAGGCTAGTAGATACGGATATACTTCTGTCTCCCTCATCCTTGTTTTCACAAACCCAGATTAGAATAAATGAACCAGCGGGTGCACTTTCTCCATCACAATCATCAGTCTTGGATTCTGTAATTTTTGCCTTTGGTTCACGAGCAGATGAGTCAATAATTGTAATTGTAGTCGTAGTAGTAGATTCTGCAGTACCATCACTAACAGTAAGAGTTGCGCCATAATCACCTTTCTGAGCATATGCATGACTTGTTGTTAATCCAGTACCTGTATTGCCATCACCAAAATTCCATGTGAATGTTAGAGCATCCCCATCTGGGTCCGATGAGCCTACCGCACTAAATGTTATTTGATCTCCCGCACGAACACTACCAGTTGGATCTACAGACATCTGTGCAGATGGTGCATTGTTCAGAGATAGGCTGTCCAGACAGCCACCAAGCATCGAACAAAACAACACCATGACTAGTAAAGAGGCTGTACTCCTCATGTCACTCATAGTGTCTGCTGATTAGAAGGATTTCATCAACCCTACGATTCCTCGTTGACAGAAAATTGGGTATTTTTCTGCTCTAATAATATATTTAGAAGTCAAAAAGTGTTTGCTGTCTTGTGCCTTGCAGTAATTCCTTCTCATTCCAACCAAATGCTTCAGTAATCCTACCCAATGCAGTTGACAAACGCTTAGCATAAAACTCTGGGTCATAAACAGGGGGTTCGACACCTAACTCATCAACCATCCAAGCTTGTACTGTCATAGGAGAAGTTTTCGCATTTGTAACTATCCAACCCACTTTCATTCCAGGGGTGAATCCTAGTCCGGCCTCGATCCTCTGTTTAGCGGCGCGAACATATGGAAGTGAGTCGGGATTCTTGTATACCTTATGGAAATCTACCGTACCATTACGTCTTAGACTACCTTTGCAAGATCTTGAAATGACTAAATCACTGGCTTCTATACGACGCGCCCTCACATCATCAATGACTGATTTTGACATCTCTACTGCTGACCATTCTTCATTTGAAAGTATTAACTCAAACATATCAGTCATAGTTCTAGTAAGTAATCGGAATGAATCTGTCCGACGAACCTCATATCCTCTAATTAGCATCTCTTCACGTGGCCATACTACACGTCCAACGTAGCGCTTTTTAGCCCCATGAGAAAAAAAGGCAGAAAGTGCTGTCTCGAACTCCAATTCAGCACCCTCTTTGGTAAATCTTTCAGCAAGTCTATTTCCAAAATTAAGTGTCTCTTCACGAGCATTTTTCCAATCTTCAAAGACAAGAGAATCACTAGGTGGGCGATTAATTGGAGAATCAGCCATGACTGGTGCTCTAACAAAAATGGAATCAGTATCTGAATATACCACTCTATGCCCGTCTTGTTCAACGTTGTCAATTATTGTACGAATGTTGTGTCTCGCCCATTCGGTTATACTTGCACCTAAGTCTGGATGAGTGAATCGATAGAAAGAAGAAGCAAATACTCCGTAAAATGAATTCATCAAAATCTTAACCGCATATTGCAGTTGGTCATGAAGGAAAGCTGCGTCTTCATCACTCGAATCTCTAGCTTTTTTCAACTCCAATTTGTGATAATCTCTTTGTTCCATCAAATCACTCAACAATCTTGGAACCAAGCCTTCGCGCTCGTCAGAAGATAGGTACCTTGTAGAAGTCGTTGGAGAAACATTATGAGATTCTTTCTTAGTCTCATCTCTTACGAGAGTGGTTGAACAAATATTTTGTGAAATCATAATTGATGGATACATCGATTTGAAATCTAAAACAGAAACCCATGGGTGTATTCCTGGCTCAACTTCGTGAACATACCCCCCTGCTATTTGGTCGCGACGACGTGGCCCCGATTGAGTCATTGGAACAGCGATGTTTTCTGTGTCGGCTAAACGAATAACCAAAGAGTCAATCCATTGACTTGTAGTTCCTGCTGCGGCAGTCTCAACAGTGGTTTTTGCTACTGCTGCCAGGGCTTCCTTACGTTCAACCGATTGAAGATGATTTAGTATATCTAGAGGAAGATGAGTATCTCGGACACAATATTCCATAACCTCATCAGGTCTTGCAGCCCATTCCTCATCCATTTTGCTAGCATCGATATCGAGTTTCTGTTTATCTTCCGATTCTGGCCATAGCATATTTGAAACAAACCGTAATGATTCTCTTTCTGGTCGAAGTGTTTGCCGAACTTGCCACCAAGCATCCAGTGGAATCCTTCCAGTAAGACGCCAAACGCGATTATTTGCACGATCCGGGCTGAGTCTCTTTGATTCACTCTCGATCGCGGGAACTCTACCCCAACCACACAACGCGGCTTGTTCGAATTTTGAACGGCCTGAGTTTTCTTCGGCTCTCTCGATTACCCTAGGTAGATCAAAATTATCGATATTGTAGCCAGTGATAAAATCAGGATCCTCATCGCGTACTATACGAGTGAGTTTCTCCAATATTTCTTTCTCCGGACCCTGGATTTCATGTATTGTTCTATCACCAGAACGGTCAACTACAACCGCAGCACACAAGATTGTATTGTGTTTAACACTAGTCTCAAGATCTAGAGACAGTGTAACGAATGGGGTTGGAAAAGGATCTGTACGCACAAGATCATCTATAGAACAAGCAAGTACCATATCACAAGGATATAATCCAGATCCCCCAAAACCACGGATTTTTTCTGCTGATTCAACTCTTGATCCAAGAAATTCCTCTGATAATTCATCTGGACCTCTAGGGCCAGCCCAAAGAACCTCTCCATCCGCTAAAATATGAGGACCAATGTCAAGATCAAGAAGTAGACGTTGGACAAATAGAATATCTGCGCTAGAGATTTCCCATATTGATTCCAGTCTTTTTCTTAATCTTGGAACAGAATATGGTTGATCAACTTCAACCTTCCAATGAGGTTTCATACCGTTAGGTGTCCATTTCTGTATGGGAGATTCTGATACTATCTCTACTTCATCCATTTGTCTTATAAAATCTAGATTTTTTTCCAACTCTTCATTTGAAATTGATCCTTTCTTACCAAGAGGCGCTATCTCAAAAAAAGGGCGTAAACCTTCTACTAATAATACGACAGAGAAACCATCTCTTGCACGACACCATAACTCAATTGTAGTACTTGGTGGTGTTGATGGCACAGCCTGGTAAGAACCTGAAATAATACAGACCTCACCACCCCATCGCATAGACTCAACTTGACCCACGGTATGCATGGTCTGAATTGAGGGTTAGGGAGAGCACTGTCTCACTAAATTAAGAGTTGCTTAATGGGTAATTGTTGAAAGCCGACTTACACCCCTGAGCAAATACAGGAGGGCGGCGTTCTTGGAAGATAATCAACCGGCTATTGATTGGGACGATTTGACTTTTAGTTTTACAGAAACGGATAGAATGTACATTACGACCTGTAAACAAGGAGAGGAATGGTCTCCGGGAATCATGCAAGATTTCCAAAATCTATCATTATCCCCTGCTGCTGGCGTTATTAATTATGGACAGGGATTGTTTGAAGGAATGAAGGCTAGAAGAGCAGAAGATGGTAGAGTTATACTATTCAGACCAGAACTGAATGCAAGAAGATCTGCTGAAGGATGTAGACGTCTTGGAATGCCGGAGGTACCAGAAGAAATGTTCCTAGATGCCGTACATCAGTGCGTAAAAGAGAATATTCAATGGTTGCCTCCAACTGGACGTGGAGAGTTATACATTCGTCCACTAATATTTGGAAGTGGAGCCATTCTTGGTGTAGCTCCCGCACCTGAGTATACTTTCCTTGTATATACAGTTCCTGTTGGACCATATTTCAAAGGTGGATTGAATCCTATATCTTTGAGAGTTTCTGATGAATATCATAGAGCGGCACCAGGTGGTTCAGGCGGAGTCAAAGCTATCGGTAATTATGCACCAGGTATGATGCCTTCCAAGAAAGCAAAAGCAGATGGTTATGCTGAAATTATCTACCTTGATGCTGTTAATCATCAATTTGTTGAGGAAGTAGGTGCTGCAAATTTCTTTTGTATAAAAAATCAAGTTATTTACACCCCTGAGTTGACAGGTACAATATTACCTGGAATAACTCGTCTTTCAGTGATTGAACTAGCTAGATCATTGGGTTATGAAGTACATGAAACCAAGGTTGACATTGCTTTGGCGATGGATTCTGATGAAGCCTTTTGCGCGGGAACTGCTGCAGTTATCTCACCCATTGGATCAATTGAACACGGAGAAAAAATTGCAACTTACTGTAATGGTGAAGTAGGTGCAATTACCAAAGAATTGTATGATGCACTCACTGGTATACTGGAAGGAAGAGCTGACGATCCATTTGGATGGACTCCGTCTGTAGACTGACGGGTAAACCTAGCTTCTTGCTTTTGCCATACCACCATCAACATTAATTATCTGCCCTGTAATGTTATCAGGAGCATTTGTTAGTAACCAGAAAATGGTTGAAGATACTTCTTCAGGTTGATTTATTCGATTCATTGGAATCATATCTATCGCCGATTTCTTTGATGCTTCTGATCGCAATATTGTTTCTGCCATTCTAGTATTTGTTAGTCCTGGAGCAACAGCATTCACTCTGATTCCTCGCTTACTATATGTTGCAGCTGCAGACCTAACCATCGCTTCAACACCTCCTTTTGCAGCAGCTATTGCTTCATGATTAACAAGTCCAAGACTAGCAGCCACACTTGACGTGAAAACTATTCTTCCACCGCCATTTCTAATCATCGTTTTACAGCCTTTTGAAAGCGTAATGAAGGAACTTGTGAGATTAGTTTGTATTACTTCTTCGAATGAATTGATGTCCATGGCATGAGGAGGCCTTATTGCCAAAGAGCCAACTAAATGTGCAATACCTGAAATCTTACCATTTCCGGCATCTAATGCCGTTTGAACAGCCATAGTTACATCGTCTTCATTCAAACTGTCACCAATAATAATTCTAGCACCAGCTTTTTCTAAATCATCAACTCGTGAATGATCTCTAGCAAGTATAGTAACTGTATATCCATTTTCTACCAGTTGTTGACAAAGAATCAAACCAATATCACTACTTCCACCTATGACGAGAAATGAATTAGACATTGATTGACACCTAGGATGTGGAGGTTGTTCCAAATAACAACTCATCAGACAGTTGTTCCTCTAATCTAGTCCAGAGATCTTTCGAGTCTTGTTTGCTTGTCATACCATTCACTCAACCTATTTACATATATACAATCGTTTTATTCCTAGGCTCTAGATTGTGTTCTTCATGATCAAAAATTTGTAGAATATATTCTTCTGTTTCTATCGTTAATATAGGATTTCTAGTATCTTTTTTCATACAATAATACCCTCTTATATTGATTTAAAACTGAGTCCAATCTCTCCCCGGCGGCCCTCAGAAGCTGGATTGGAAGCCTGCCTAACTTCTGAGGAACCTTTGGGAAGAGTGGGTTAATTTACTCTCAGCGCATTCTACGTCCTGCTATCATTAGAGCACCAACTACTGCTAGAGCCGCTATGCCGGCTGAGAAGCCTGGTGTATTATTTGGTCTCTCGCCGGCTTCTTCTTGTATTGCACCTTCTCCTACAACTATCTGTCCAGCCATTCCTGCTGTTGCATGTGGCTCACAAATATAATTGAAAGTTTGATCAACATCGAAGGTGTATCTAAAGTCAACAGTTTCCATAGATTCTCCACTGTAAACTCCACTCATGTATCTTGTAGTGTCTCCTTCCATAGCAATCTGAGCAACGTTATGGGCCATTGATTCGTCATTCCAGATCCAACAGACAGTAGCACCTACAGCAACTTCCACATATGGTTTGTCATAAGCTAGTCCAGAATCATCGACTCCGATTATAGCATCACACTCAGATGTATCAATCACATCTGCTGGTGGCAATAACACCTTGTCTATTACGTGGATGATTCCATTGGATGCATTTACATCTGTTGTAACGATATGCGCATCGTTGATCAATAGATTATCTCCGACGGTGAAAGTTACATCATCACCATTGACCATTGTAGCCGTCATTCCATCAGTAACTGCGGATGATTCTACTGAACCTGAGAACACATGATAGGTGAGGATATCAAATAGTGTAGCATTCTCTTCATCAGTATCAAAAGTTGTAAGATCTATTCCAGCATCTGCAAAGGCCTGGTCTGTGGGAGCGAAAACCGTGAAGGGGCCTTCTCCTTGTAAGTAAGTAACTAAGTCTACATGCGACAAAGCTGCAACTAGGGAGTCGTGTTCGCCGGTGTTCTGTGCGTTCGTTGGTATGTCTTCATTAGAGTCTGCAGCAACAATTGCTGTGCTCCCCATTGCAAGGATCGCAAATGCTGCGTAGACGGCTATTATGGTTGGTAGGATTGCTCTTCCATTCATGAGCGGCCGGATTTTCTTAGGGTAATTATAAGGTTGTATTAAAATCGCAATACAATGTGGAAATAGAAATTCGAAAAAGTTGAATTCCGTAAAAATTTTAGAAAATATACTAACGATTATAAAGGAAATATTGTCAGGAGCCAGCATGGAAAAGAATCCATATAGAAACAACAAGATGAGAACTACTGCAGTTGGATCTGCAGTTGCTCTTGCTGTAGTAGCACTTCCAACAGTTGCTGCTGAAACAGTAATGCTTGGAACGACTGACTGGGTTGGAATCAGCTTCTGGATCGCTACTGCGATGATGCTGGCATCTACAGTCTTCTTCCTAGTAGAGAGACAGAACGTACCTGATAAGTGGAAGACCTCGATGACTGTCGCGGCTCTGGTAACAGGTGTAGCATGGTATCATTACACATACATGAGAGAAGTGTGGGCAATGAATGTCGATGCTGAAGCCTATGGTGGGCCTTTGGTATACAGATACATCGATTGGCTGATCACTGTTCCACTACAAGTGGTTGAATTCTACCTAATTCTCGCTGCAATTGGTGTAGGAACTGCTATGATGTTCCAAAGACTACTTGGTGCATCGTTGATTATGCTAGTAGCTGGATTCTTGGGTGAATCTGGAGCATGGGAGTTATTCGGAGATAACAGCACCGAGATTTGGTTCGCAATCGGAATGGCCGGATGGATATACATCCTGTACGAACTATGGAAGGGATCCGTCAAAGACGCTTCTGAATCGGGTAGTGAAGGTGTTCAATTTGCTTTCAACGCAATGAGATGGATAGTCACTATCGGATGGGCGATCTACCCGCTTGGATACATGATGGGTAATGGTTTCTTCGATGGTATGGGCGACGATGACATGAACATCCTGTACAACATTGCTGACTTGGTCAACAAAACCGCATTCGGTATGATGATCTGGTACGCTGCAAAGCATGACGAGTAATCGTTAGTA
>MDTA01225786.1_pt1 | contig 24520 bp, 22 predicted proteins | sample 811151 | NCBI WGS metagenome assembly MDTA01 (sample SAMN05326648, study PRJNA326480) | marine metagenome | isolation source: seawater | place: Indian Ocean: South | collected 2010
AGCAGCTCCTCCAACTGAATGCAAATTTTCAATTGAACTAATTAGAGAACTTGATTTTGATAATTCTTCTTCGAATCCAAGTTTCATGATTGGATTAATGTTAGGAAATTTTCTTGTAAAACCCTCGGAGAAATCTTCAAAATTGCCCATACCTAAATCACAAAACTGTTTATAGACAGTTTTAACCAATTCATTGCTACTCATTTTTTCAATAAATGGTCTCACCCTATAAGAAATTTCAAAACACAAGATTGTCTTGTTTTTAGGATATCCATGGTCACTATACTGCTTTTGCTCAGTGACTCTATGAAAAAAATTATCATCGTGAGCAAAATAAATTGATTGGACATCTGATGGAAGTGCTTGTGATTTATTTAAAACGACATAGGCTAAAATATATGAATTAAATTCTAAGTTATTTTTTTTCCCTAGAAGTTCAGAAAGATAATTTATTGGCAAGGTTGACAAGACAATACTTTCACTTGCATCAACCTTTTCACCATTTTCGAATAGAATTTCTTTGATTTTTGATTTTTGTAAATTCAAACCTGTTACTTTGTGATTCAAGAAAATTTTATTGCCTTTATCTTTTGCTATTTCAGAAATTCTGTTCATGATAGCCCCAGAACCATATTTACCCGCAGCTTGATATTGTTCATCATGAAACGATAAGTTTTTCTCTCTAATCTGTATTCTTTTTGGTGCCCATTTAGCAGACATTTCTGTGGTGGGTATTCCCCACAATTTTTTTGAGTAAGTCTCAAAAAATAAATCTTGTAGTGTAGGACCAACTATAGCTGTCACAACCTCCTTAAAATTTTGAGCTCTCATAACATTTTCAGGCTTAACTTCGGCTAATTCTTTTTTTACTTTTTGCTTTATTTTCTCAGGAAATTTCTCAATCGACTCATATGAAAGTGGATAATCATAAAGAACCCCATCCTTGTGATTTTTTGAAAAGAATTTTTTTTCAGTCAACAAATCTCCAAAATTATCTTTCCAGAATTTTTCCATTTCTTTATCTGGTGTATGATAAATGTGTGGCCCATAATCAAAAACCATACCCTTGTATTCCTCACTACCCCCTAGACCTCCAACCATTGATGAAGCCTCATATAACTCAAAGTATCTGTCTTTCTTAGAAAGACCCAAAGATATAGCCATGCCTGTTGGCCCAGCTCCTAATATAATGATTTTTTTCATTCCGAGATTATTTATATACTAAACTTTGTTTTTAGAAAGATATAATGCTTCAGCAGTTTCAAATTCTTCTTCTGTATCAATATCAAATGTTTCAAGAGTATTAGGAATTGTGATATATTCAAGATCATTCCAGTCCCAGTACCACCCATTTTTCAAAAAATATTCTTTCTTAAAAAAATAAAATACATGAGCAAATTCATAAACATGCTCTACTTGTTTTGTATTAATTGTATTTATTTTATAATCAAAATTAATAGGATTACTTTTTTTATTAATAAAATAATTATTTTTTTTAAAGACTGCAAACTTAGGCTTCTCTGATTTCAAGGCTTCATCTATAAAATTATTTATTGTGCCAATACTTAATAAAGGTAAGCATGCATTAATTTGTAAAAAGTATTTTGTATCAATGTCATTTAGAAAACTATATATTTCTGATGCTGGGTAATCAATTTCAGCCGATTTTTTTGTTCTCGCATGAAATCTTACATTATGTCTTAAACATTTTTGATTGAAAATTTCCTCATAACCTGAAAAAAAACTATTGTATTCAAGCTTTGATAGCTTTTCGAGAAATATATCGGTCAACGTTGATCCAGCAAATTCTCTGATCATTTTATTTTTGCATCTTTGACTAGAGATTCTGGCACATGACCAAATAGTTAATTCATTTTTTTTTATCTTGACCATAATTTACTCATAGATTTCAATAAATTTATCGTAATTCATTGTATTAAAAAAATCTAATTTAGCAGAAAATTTGTCATTGTTTATCAATCTTATTATAGAAAACTGATTGTAAGTACTTATAAATTTTAAGTCATCAAATTCACTTTTAGGTCTTAAATACCAGTATGGTAAATTTAATTTAAAATGGGGTCCAAAAGCTCTTTTCACTTTAAGTAAATAAAACATAAAATGAGGAATGGATTTAAATGTATAAGGAACAGAATATTCGCATGATCCGAACATATTCATATCCATGCCAGCAACAAATACTCTATTAAATCCAAGAAATTTAAGAATAGCGAAAATTGCTCCTGAAACAGAATTTGTAAAAGGAGCATATTCTAATTGAAGATAATTATTTACTAGTTGAGGGTTGAAATACTTTTCAAGATTAAAACGGCTTTTTGAACCAGCTGTTTGATTATTGAAAAATTTAAAGTAATTGATTTGATTTTTAAATTCAGATTTCATAAATGGTCTATCCCAATTTTCTGCGTCCTCAATCATTGAAGTAATCACCTTAATTTTTGGGTATTTTCTTAACAAATCGTAAGGTGAGTTTTGCTGATATTTATCTTCTCTAAACCTATATTTCTTATGAAGGGATTTCTTGGGTCTACCTACCTCATAAAAATATTCAAATTGTTTATTCATTTGATCTACTAAGGGAAGATATTGTTTTTTTAAAAATTTTTTTATATTAAATTCTGCCATAAAAGCTCGCAGAATAAAATTTTGAATTGAGTTATCTCTGCACTTATCTGCAAAAGGAGAGATCAAATAATCGATCTGAAGTTCACTTTTTAAAATCATTGGGGTCAAGGCTTTTGACTCACAAAATACAATAAGCTTCTCTCTATTAATATTTCGTAATTTTTTTATTTCTTTCATTATAGATGGACCACCTAATATTAAAAATGCATCCTTTCCCTCAAATTGATTTTTTTGCATTATTAAACTTTACAATTGGGTATTGATATTTTGATGATGGTCTCTTTAACATTTCAGAAATTTTATTATCTTTTTCAATTTTCTTTATATAGCTTCTGGTAAACTCTTTTGCATGTTGACCATGTGCATGATAATAGCATCTGCCTAATTTTAAATCTTGCTTCACAAATTTTAAATTTTTACCTAATTTTAAGCTTTCAATAATTTCAATTACTAATCCTGTTGCAATCTTATTAAGCTTTAAATTAATACCATACCAAGTATCATCACTTTTTGGTATTAGTCTCTCCTGCGAGATAATGTCGCCAGCATCTGAACTGTCATTAGCCTTGTGCACAGTGCACCCAATATTATATGGATCCCAATTGATTAATGCCCACAGAACACTTCCTCCACCTCTATAGTATGGCGTTAATCCAGGGTGGATATTTAATGTCAATATATTTTTTGGTAAAGTTGTTTGCTTGACAATACTAGTTCCCTGTAAAAGGATTAGGTCGGGTTTTAGTTGATTGAGTAATTTTTTTACATCTTTGGAATTTATATCTCTGAATTTAATGGTTGATAATTTTGTATTAAGTCCGTTAGATTTTTTTCCTAAAATTTTAGCTCTTAGAACGTTGTCGTCACGTACTGATTGCTCTCGATTAACTGCGTTTAAGCTTACAATAATTTTATCCAAAAATGCCATCAAAAAAGTTCTAAGAGAGTGATTGCGAATAGCTTTTTTAAGCCTAGGTAATATTCCATAGTTTGTTGATTGAGTAATCTGATCTGGTACTTCTTCAATTACTTTTATTACGTTGAATTTTTCCTGAACACTGTTTACATAAAAGTACGATTGGGCAGATCTTTTAATTAAGAATACAATTCTCATTTAATCTAATCCTCTTATTTTGGAATAATATATTTTTTTATCTAAGTCAGAAATAAAAGGATTTTTTTTACCTCCCCATTGGCTGAATCTACCAATAACATATTTATTATCATTATTTAGCTCATGCAGTTTTTGAATTTTGTTTTCTGTTGTAAAAATATATTTAAATCCTTTTTTATAACATATCTTAATGAGCTCTTTGTTATAATACCCAAACGGAAAAGAAAAGGCAGTTGGCACAATTGCAAGTTGATCATGTATGATTTTTTGAGACAAATCTAATTCTTTATTTACTTCCTCTAAACTAAGATCTGTTAATCCAGTATGAAACATTGTATGATTACCTATTTCAACATAATCTCTAAGAAGATACTTCCTTATTTCATCAAAACTTAGGGGTCTATCGCTATCATTATCTGGTTCAAATGAATTATTTGGAAAGTTTTTTTCAATAAATTCAACTCGGTCATTATGGTTAAAGTATCTCAACCTACCATATACCTCTGATAGTGTTTTTTTTCTATTCTGTGGAAGTTTTTCTAATTCTCTTAAGTAAAAAGTATCCCAAAAAACTTTTTGATTTAGAATATAATAAGGACAGATAAATACAGTCAATTTTAGACCTAATTTCTTATATAAACTAACAGCCTTGAGAACACTAGAATATCCATCATCAAAAGATATAATTATATATTTCTTTTTTTTGTTTAGGCTGTTTAAATCAGATGGTAATATAAATTCATAATCCTTAGATAGTAGATATTCTGTAAATAATTTTAAGTCATCAATGTGAATTTCATAATTTGACGGGAGTGAACAACTACCTGCACTTTCTGTCTTCACAGCATGGAAACATATCGATCTAACTGTCCCAGATTCGTTAATTTTTTTATTTTTAACTCGATAAAAATATTTAGATAGGTTAATTAATTTGGCACTAACCTTTGTTTTGAAATTGATTTTCATAATTCTAAAATTGAAGCACCCAAGGTATCTAAAATAAGATCTCTTCTTTTTTTACTACCTTTAATTTCAATAGATTTTTCCTTTTTGCAAAATGTGACTTCTTTATTTGAATATTTATTTAAATAAGAGAAGTATGTGCCATTAGCATCATCTTCTCTCAAATTAGTAATAAAATTTTTTCTTGGTCTATGAATACCGTCAAAAAAATATCGATCATGTCCTAGCCACTTAGGCAAAAACCCCCATACAATTTCAAGTGGAGTTGCTAAAAATGGATACGAAAGAAGGTCATATAGACCTAAACACTTCAATTTACTATCTAATTGATTTAGAAAATTATATGAAAATAAATGTTGGCATCCACAGGAAAAAAAATATGGCGATTCTTCTTTATGATAAATAATATTATTATCTTCAAAATAATTTTGAGTAATTTTTTTCAAAGCCTTAAAGTGAATTATTTTACCTTCATTAACTAAAATTAAATTACTAAATGGATTATATATGCCTAAACTATGTTTTAGGTTAATTAATAATAATTTTACCTGTGTTGATAAGTTATAAACTTTCATAGGTACGTGATATTGGGTACTACCATGTTTATTAATTTTAAAATGGTCATCATTATCCCAATTATTATATAAACAATCAAAATGATCATCTTTTCTAAATTCTAAAAATACCTCATTTATCATTTTTTGATGAAATAGCTGTATTTGGTTTACATTCTCAGAACGCAATAATAAATTTTCAACTAAGTTTCTTGATAAAATTCTTTTTTCATAACCCGTAGCTATAATGGAAGGATTCTTCGAATAGATTACATTACTTAGAGAATTAATTACAGTTTCGTTTGTAAACTGAAAGCCTTCCATCACACATAATACATTTTGATATTCTCTCCATAATCCATCTCTAATAACTTTATACCAAGTTCCGGAATCTAGCCCATCATCATTTTCATATTCGAAATACCTAAACTTTAATTTTATTTTATTCAATAGATCCATTATCTTCGGTTCATCATCTGAAAGCATTCTGTTTGATGCACCATGTTTTGATTTAATATTCGTATATTCTGGAAATTTTTCATATTTATTACTTTGTCCATTCCCTTTTATATAAACTATATTTAATTCGAAATTTTTATTCGTCTGTTGAGCTAAGGATAAAAGAGAAGATTGTATAAGCCATGGCTTATGATGGACTAAAATAAATATACCTAAACTTTTTTTTTTTATGAATTTTTTTAATTTCATGCATTTTATATATCTTTATTTATACTTATTAATACTATAAATTCAATAAAATCTAAGACTTCGATAGATATGAATCCAAATATGAAATACATAGCTATAGAAATTATAAAATCAGTTTACATTTTTTTTGAAGAAATATCATTTAAACTAATTCCTATTCGTCAATGTCTTAGAAATGAAATTAAGTATAAACTTGATCTTAACGAAGTGATCGATTTTGCTATTTACAAACACGGTATGTGGGAAAAATATACACATAAATTTTTAGAAACATATTTAAAACAAAGTGATATAGTTCTTGAAATTGGTGCAAATATAGGTTCGCATACTTTAACAATTGCAAAGATAATTGGAAAAGAAGGATTAGTACATGCGTTTGAACCTTCGGAATATGCTTACAAAAAACTAAAAAAAAATATTGAATTAAATCCTAGCCTTCAAAAAAATATAATATTAAATAAAAAACTGGTATCAAATTCTAAAAAAATTAACTTAAATAAACAAATTAGATCATCATGGCTTAGAGACAAAAAAAAATCAAAAAAACGGGAAGATTTAGATGATAATTTAGAGATAGTTTCAATAGATGAGTACGTAAGTCATACCAATCTGAAAAGGGTTAACATAATAAAAATTGATGTTGATGGATATGACTTCAAAGTTCTCTCTGGATCTATCAACACTATTAAAAAATATAAGCCAATAATATTTATTGAATTAAGTGAAATTTGCTTAAACCAACAAGGAGACACAGTTTCAGATATCTTCAACTTTTTATCTAATTTAAATTATAAGCTCTATTGTGATAAGACGCACAAATTAATGACATTAAAAGATGTTTATACCAGTCTTAGTAATATTAGTTCTATAAATGGAATATTTATTAATTAAATATTTATTTGTTATAAAGATTTTCTTCTAAAAAATCACACATTAAGCTATTTGAGCTTAAAAAATTATTTCCTAAGTATTTTTCTTTATATTTACTGTATTCTGCTTTGTCAGTTGCAAATATGTCGTCAGTAAATTTATTAAAGTTTTCAATAATATCAATTATTTTATAGCTTTTTGTAACTCCTGGAGAGTTATATCGAGAGCCTGATTCAGTTGAGTGCCTTGATATTCTTGGAAAATAATTCCCGAAAAATGAATGTGGACATTCAATATTAACATAGAATGATTTTGAGCCAACAACTTCAAATACAGCTGAAGTATAATATCCAACTACTAGATTTGATACACTCAGTAATTCCTGCAATTGATCTGGATAGAATTGATTTGTATCTTCTTCAATGTAATTATCTGCAATTTCTTGAATATACTCAGGCACTGGAAATTTTTTTCGGGACTTTACTACTAACAGATAGTCATTTTTTTTACAAAATTCTTTTATTGATTTTACAAGACTTATTTCATTCAAACCATTCATATAAAAATATCTTGCTTCTGCATTCATTAGAATTTTAATTAATAGTCTTGTTTGAAAAATTAAAAATTTTAAAAAATCTAGAGGTAATCTATAAATATTTTTACTTCTATAATTATTAAATCCATTAAAAATACCAGAATAGGCTGCTTCCCATGAGTAATCTACATCCAAATAAGCATTCTTTTTTATTGAGAAAGGAAAAGGCAGGTAAATTAGTATCTTTTTATTTTTAAAGTTATATTTTTCTCTTACTTTCGTTTCTTGATTTAAAATTTTGTTGTCAAGTAAATTAAAACCATAAAACTTTTTTGTTGTTAATTTAGATTCAAAAAAGATTTCATTTTCTCTTAAACCTATTTCTCTATTTTTCTTTATAAGATCAATAAAGTGATTATGCAGGTGCTCAGTAAAACCAAAAAAATATCTTTTATAATTTTGATTTAATTTCGAAAAACTTTTATAAACGTCCCAATACCAGATTAAAGCATACGTATCCGGTATATGACATATCATACACCATTTTCCGTCTATTTTCTTTCTTATTGTCTCATCAATTTCAAATGTTACAGGCTCAAAACTTAGAAAATAATCAAATTTATTATTATTAATCTTTGATTTAAGTTCAATCTCAAAATCAAAGATTTCGATAGATAGTTTTTTCAGGTTATTTTTTATGAAAGGAATTGTTAAGTAATTTTCTTTGTCTTTTTCTTTGTTATTAAACCACAAACTTATTTTATAACCTCTACGCATACATTCACTAATAATAGGTCCATAAAAATGAAAAAAATTTAATTTTGTGAATAAAAAAGCAATATTCATTATAAAGCTCTAATTAATTTTTTATTTTTTAAAATTTTTATAAATTTTTTTACCTCATTTAGTGGTATTTTTGTAGTCTTACTGATTTCCTCAATATCCCTTTTGCCATCTGAGTAAGCTAAAACATTCATCATTTTTCTAACAGTCAGGCCGCTATGTTTTGTGCTTGTTGATGGATATAAACTGTATTTAGAAAGATGAGGCTCACAGATTTTTGTGGCCATATAAAACTCACTCTTTTCAAAATTCATAATTAATTTTTTGTATAGATTTAAGGACGAAGTAAGACCTTTTTGTGAAATATAATCTAAATTATCTAAGGATGTGTGATATTCTTTGAATTCAGCATATTTACTTTTTGTAATAGAACAAACTGGCAGATTCACTCCAACACTACAAAATTGCCTTTCATCACTTCCACGCTGCAAGAACGAATAACGTTTAAAATTCTGTTTAGTAGACTGCAAAGATCTAATCGCAAATTTATCAGCTAATGTATTGCCTTCGCGTGATGGTATAAAAGAAAATTTTCCGTCATCTCCAACACAAGTTATAACGTATCCGGCAATGACATTTTGTTTTAGCTTCTTTAAATTTTTATGAATGTACTGAATTGATCCTATTGTTTCAGGTATAAATAAAATTCTATATGAGTAATTTCTTTTAGTGTTCAACAACCACTTAGCAATTGCTGTTAATAAAACTATCCCTGAAACATTATCATTTGCTAATGAAGGGTGACAAAAATATGTTGTGAGCAATATTTCTTTTTTTGATTTTCCCGAAATGAGAGCCTCTCCATAATTCAATTTACCTTTTTTCAGACTGCTATTAATTACTACTCGATAATTTCCTGGTTTCAGGTTTTTATACTGATTATGACTCATGCAAAATCCCCATGTTTCTCTATAATAACTCGTTACATAGGGTATTGCATTAGGCTGTCTTGGTAATGTATGTATATTTTTTTTTAATTCGGTAAGCGAAAGGATTTTATTAATTGGTTTAGAATAGCCAACAACGTGGAGGTTATTTGTTTTAAAATCAATTATCCTTTTTTTATTTTGATCTTCAATAAAAGCTTCAGAAATTGACCACTCTTTAGGAATTTTCCAGTCATATACTTTTGTTCCACTAACAGTACTTTTAATTTGAATTTTTGGAATGATTTGCTTAATTTTTTTTAGTGTGAGTCTCACTCCTCTACCAGTTAAACTTCTACAAATTGGGAAAAGTTCTTCGGCTAACTCAAAGAGTTTTTTTTCATTGAATTTCATTTTATTTTTTATTTTTTCTTAAGTTTGGTTTTTCATCAAGCCAAATAAAGATATCTTTTTTTAATGCTCTAATTGTTGATTGATAAAAATCTTTAATATCATAAGAATATCCGAAATTTCTTCCTAACTTTATTTTTCTTAATTCAAAACCTTCATCTAAAAAATGTTCAAATATCTTTATGTTTCTGTTTCTTTTTATATTAAGATTTTTATATAAAACATGCATGTAATATTTTTTATTAATTATATTAGTTCCAGTTTTAATTGGGTGATTAAACATTTTTAAATATCTATATGGAACATCAATATTGTACTCTGCATGATGCACAGTTGAACAGGTAAGTCTAGCATCAATTCCAATACTTAAACACTTTGTATCAAAATTTATCAGCCTTTCTTTAACTGAATTATTGCCCCAAGCGATATTAGATACGTTACTACAAATGTATTCTGAATCTTTTCCAATAGCTGCATAAGACATAAAAGGATGAAAACTTCTAATTGTATTCTTTTTTTCCCTAACATATTCAGAAAATATACCTCGCTCGCTTTTTGTGTTTTCATGATCATAAGGTATATCTGTATTACATAGGTATGTACTAGAGGTCATGACAACGATGTTTCCTCTAGTTAAGTCAATTAAGTTTTCAAGAATTTCAAAATGAGCATTTAGTATATCATTTTTTTTATTTGAAGTGAAAAAACCTAAGTTAAATAAGTTTGATTTGAATAATACTGTAGAACCTTTTTTAACTCCTAGAGCTTTATAAGCCTTCCTTAAATCGTCGAGGGAGTAATCCACTAACTATTGATAACTTTATTTATATATTCTTCAATCATGGTGAGGGTTTTGAGTTTGTCATATTCCTCATCAGAAATTCTTTCTAGTTTATATTTTTCCTGTATTTCAAAAATAATATTCATATTTTCTATTGAGTCGATTCCAAGTTCGTTGAAAGAAACATCCATATTTGTTTCGTCAAATATCTTACGTTCAATAGTTTTGTGAATTAAATCTATAATTTCATTTTTTAAACTAGTCATTATTCTCCTCTTTCTAGCAATGCAGTTGCCCAGGATAATCCTACACCAAAACCTGAAAGAATTATTTTATTTGAATTTTTATCATCTAATAATTCTTCTAATAATATTGGAATTGATGAAGAAACTGTATTACCGTTTTCGTATAAATTAGAATATATTTTTTTTTCTGAAATACTAATTTTTTTTTGTAAAAAATCTAATATAGCCTTACTACCTTGATGGAATAAGAAGTAATCGATGTCATCAAACTTCAAATTTACCTTATTAAGTAAATTATTAATTTGAATTGGTATTTCCTTTGCAGCAAAATTAAATATTTTTCTACCATCCATTTTTAAACTTGATGTGTCATTATTAAGTGCCACTCCCTCTTTACCTCTCGTCGCAAACAAAAATTTGCTCATTTGAAATTTAGAAGTAACCTGCGTACTGTTTGTTGATCGTGACAAAAGCGTCACAGTGGCGGCATCAGAAAATAATAAAGAAGTATTTTTATCTAAAGGATCAATTATTTTAGAGTATGGGTCACAAGTAAATAGTAATCCTTGCGAAAAACTATTTTCCTCCATAAAGCCTTTAAGTATTGAGAGTCCATATACATAACCAGAACATCCAAGGGAAATGTCAAAACAAGCGCAATCATCGCTTAAACCTAATTTTTTATGCAAAATACTTGACGTATGTGGTATCCCGTTGCCATCAGGATTTTGTGTACACACTATAACACAATCAATCTGATCTGATATATTTGGGCATTTACTTTTAAGATTTAGAAATGCTCCTAAACATAAATCTGATGTGTCCTGGTTTTTTTCCTTAATATATATATTTTCAACACCAATTTTGTCTTTTATAAAATCTTTATCAATATCAAACTCAGTGGTTCTATCAAAATTTGAGATTTTGCTATTTGGTTTAAAAGACCCTATGTGAGATAGATATATCATTTTAAGTTCTATGTTAAAGTGAAATATATATTACCAACATTGTTACTATCAACAAAAATAAGAGATTTGAAATGTTTATTACCCAGAACACTATCTAATTTTAGTGAGATATTATTTATATGATGAATTTTGCTTAAGTCATGAATCTCTATCAATGAAAAAAAAAATTTTTTCTTATTTTTATCCACTTTACAAGATAGTAATTTTTTATTCATAAATACAATGTTTTCAATAAAAGTGGTATCTTCAGTAAATGGTATTGTTACCGTATCATTTTCTACTTTCGCTAAATCTGAGATTAACTTTTCAAATGAGGAATATTTTTTCTTTATAGGCTCAAAAATTTCTTCGATATAGTAGTAAACAAAATTATCATTATATTTTAGTTTTAATTCTGCGCACGAATTATTAGACAATTCAACATTGGGGAGATTTAAAGATGTATGTATTAAGCATTGAGAATGTATTGGCTGTTTAAAACTTAACTTGATATTAATTTTATCATTTATCTCAAACTTCGTTGAAATTTGATCTAGTAAAATATTAAAAATATCTGTGCCATGAACGTAATCTCTTTCGTCCTTAAATTCAAACGTTGATTTTATACTATGGTCCATAAAACAAAATAAATGCAGAATCTTAATATTTAATTTTAGTTACTCTTTTCAATTTATTTATCAGTTTTTTATCTTTTAAATATGTTGGAATAATTGAGTTATTAATTTTTGAAATTTTTTTATTTTTTTCCAAATAAGATAGAATGGTTTCTAGTTTTATATTATTTTTATAAAAATTAAACTTTTTATCCAACTTATTAAACATATTTAAATCTTCTGCATAATCCAGTGTTAATCTATCCCCAGAAATTAAGTTTTTTGGTAAATCTACATAATTTATTTTAAAGATATTAGAATTATTTTTGAAATATGAAGACATGTATTCAGAATAATTAGCGTTTGGCATGAATTTATTCAATTTAATTAAACTGCTAGAATTTATTATTTCTAAGTTAGTTCCTATTGCGGCTTTTCTTGCTGTTGTAAAATCAGCTGAAGACTCAAAATGTTTTTTTAATAAAATTTGAAGAATATCATTAGAAATAAAGGGCATATCACCTGTTACTCTAATTACTACATTAATTTTAAGTTTTCTTATTATTTGCAAATATCTCTTTACAACATCAACAGGGTCACCTCTATGAAATACAACTTTTTTATCAAAAGTATAATTTTTAAGAACTGCATCAGATTTTAGGTTGGACGTTGCTAAAATTGTGTAATCGACATTTTTAAATAATAATGCATTTTTTAAACACAACTCAATTGATGATAATTTTCCAATTTTTAATATCGCTTTATTTTTAAGTCTTGATGATTTCATGCGGCAAGCGATTATTGTTGCTATTTTTGCTCTTGAAAAATTTTCTTTTTTTAGGGTCTTATTTTTTTCTGTTATTTTATTTAGAATATGAAATTGTCTTTGTAACTTTTTAATTTCTATAGAATTTAATCCTATTTGATTAGTGCGCCTAAATATAAAATCATCTTTTAAACTAATTGGTCTGATTGAATCTATATTGTTTAAAAAGATCGGTGTGAGAATTGAATTCTTAAGATATTTTTTTTCATTTTTGATTATAAATTGTTCATTTCTCAATTTTACATAAGTTTTCTTATTTTCTTTTAGATATTTTTTTATTTTTTTCTCATAATCTAAAATCTCTAAATAATTAGAGCTTGAATAATAATCGTAAGATGTTTTCTGATGAGAATGCATTATATGTTTTTCAATAATTTCAGCTCCATTTACAATGGCTTGGAGTGGATATTTGTATGCATTTAGTTCTCTGGGATCAATGTGATCAGCATATGAAAGCCTATAGCAAAAATTTTTTTTTAGTAATTTAATTTTATGTAAACCTGAGTGATTTGGATGAGTTGGGTAATCTTGATATCCGATTTGAAGAATAATTTGTTTTTTATTAAATTTGTGAAATTTTTGAATGAAGTTTTTAATTTCATTTATACTTATTCCTGAAATATTAATTATTAAGTATATTTGATTTAAATTTAGTTTTGTTAACTTAAATAAAAGATCCTCATTAAATAAAACTGAAGACTGAACTTTGATGCCATATATATACTTTTTGTTATCATTCAGTACCTTAATTGAATAATGATCAAATATATCTATCCAAACATTTTTGTATTTAGCTGACTTTTTGATTATTTCTTTCCATTGATTTTTATTAAAATAAAGTTTTTTATAAGTTTCGTACCATTCGTAATCATTAAAAGCTAGACTGTTGTATTTAAATGGCTGAAATTTTATTCCTTGGCCAAATTTTATATTTTTGAATTCGTCAATCAATGACATTACATAACTGTAGTTGCCTCCATGACAATTGGCGACTTCTAAGATATGATATAATGCATTCATCGTAATAGTTTTTTGATAATTTCGATTATCCTTTTTTGATCTATTGCTTTTAAATTAGGGAAAATTGGCAGAGAAACTTCTCTTTCATAAAATTTTTCTGAAAATATAAAATCTCCCTTCCTATAATTTAATTTTTTTTTAAAAAAGGGCTGTAAATGCAAAGGTAGATAATGAACCTGTAAATTAATATGATGTCTTTGCATTTTCTTAAAAAATATTTTTTTTGTAATTTTAAGTTTATCAAAATTAACTTGTAACGGATAAAGATGATATGCGTGAGAAACATTTAAGTTATCAAACTTTGGTAAAATAAATCTAGTGTCATTTTCAAATGCCTTATCATATCTTTTCGCAATATTTTGCCTTGAAATAATAAACTGATCTAGCTTATTTAATTGAGATATACCAAGTGAGCACTGCATATCTGTTAGCCTGTAATTATATCCTATTTCTTTTACATGATAAAGCCATGGTCCAATTTTTGCTGTAGATGCATTTTTAATCATGTTGTGGCTTCTGAGAAGTTTAATTTTTTTATCTATTGTTGAAGAATTTGTTAATACTGCCCCTCCTTCACCAGTTGTAATATTTTTAACCGGATGATAACTGTGTGTTACAATGTCAGCATATTTAGAAGCATATTTTTTTGAATTATTAAGTCTTGCTCCCATTGCGTGACAATTATCATTAATTAAATAAAACTTATATTTATTTGCTAACATTCTCAATTTTTTCCAATTGCATGGATAGCCTGCATAATCAACTGCTACAACTGCTTTTAATTTTTTACCATTTTTTTGTAAATTTTTTATTTTCTCTTCTAATAATTCTGTATCTAAATTATAAGTAATAGGATTGATATCGACTAAGTCAATTTTCGCCCCAACAAAGTATGCGCTGGTTGCAGAAGCTAAAAATGTTAGAGGTGATGTTATTATAATGTCATCTTTTTTCCATTTCAAAGCTATGGCAACTAAATGAAGAGCAGCTGTTCCACTGGATACAACCGAAGCATATTTTGCTCCAAAGTATTTTGTTAATTTTTTTTCAAATTTTGTAACAAATTTACCTTGTGTTAAATTATCACTTTTTAGCACATCAATGACACTTCTAATGTCATTTTTATCAATTGTCTGTTTGCCATATCCAATCATTTATCGATAGTAGAGATTAGATCTATTAGCTGATTTATTGATAGAAAATTATTATTGTTATAACTATTATAACTAAATGGTAATTTTATTTTTTTAAAGTTTTTTTTCTTATTTTTGAAATACTTAATATTTTTTTTCAGATACTCATTAGCATCATTAAGTATTACATAATGATCTTTAAATTCAATTGTATTCATTGAGTCTGAAAAAGTAATCATTTCTTCATGGATTTTTTCACCAGGTCTTATTCCAACATTCTTAACTTGAATCTTACTATCAATTGCTTTTATTAAGTCAGTAACCCAAAAAGAAGGGATCTTTGGAACAAAAATCTCACCTCCAAGCATGTTTTCAAAGGATCTTATAACAAAATTGACGCCCTCATCGAGTGTAATATTGAATCTTGTCATGTTTTTATCGGTAAGCGTCAGATATCCTTTTTCTTTTTGATTTAAAAAAAATGGGGCTACAGATCCGCGACTTCCAAAAACATTTCCATATCTTACAACGGAAAATTTCATATTCTTTTTACCCACATAATTATTAGCTGCTATAAATAACTTATCGGAAGTAAGCTTTGTTGCACCGTATAAGTTGATTGGGGCGGCAGCTTTATCTGTGCTTAAAGCGATTACTTTTTTTACCTGTTTTTCTAAACATGCCTCAATTATATTTTGAGCACCAAATATATTCGTTTTTACAGCTTCGAAGGGATTATATTCTGCAGTTGGTACTTGTTTTAATGCGGCTGCGTGAACTACAAAATCGATTTCGTTATCTAGGGCTAACATAAGCCTTTCCTTATCTCTTACATCGCCAATAAAATATCGTAAGATTTTGTTGTGCTTGCTGAAGTCTTTAGAGTTTTGCATTTCAAACTGTTTAAGCTCATCTCTGCTATAAATAATAATTTTATTTGGCTTATAATCGATTAGTAATTTTTTAACAAAACTCTTACCGAATGACCCTGTTCCGCCTGTCACAAAAATATTTTTATTTTTAAACATCTACTTATAGAAGCCCTTGTACCATTTAATGAAATTCTTTATTCCTGTTTCTATATTTATTTTTGGCTTATAGTTTGACCAAGAACCAATTTTTTTAATGTCTGCATGTGTTTTAATAACGTCTCCTGGTTGTAAAGATTTTAAATTAATTTTAGTTTTATCATTTAAATTATCTTCAATTATTTTTAAATAGTTTTTAAGACTTTTTGGTTTATTATTTCCTATATTAAAAATATTAAAAGGTATTTTTTCTTTTGAAGGTTTCTTAATTAAATTAATTATTCCATCAGCAATGTCAGTAACATAGGTAAAATCTCTATAATGCTCTCCTTTATTAAATAAATTTATAGAAGTTTTTTCTATAATAGCTTTTGTGAATTTAAAAAGCGCCATGTCGGGCCTTCCATAAGGACCATAAACTGTGAAAAATCTTAAACCTGTACAATTAAGAGAGTGAATATTGCTATAAGAATATGCCATGACTTCGTTGCTTTTTTTAGTTGCTGCATAAAAGGAAAGAGGTTTATCAGTATTTACAGTTTCTTTTAAAGGAAACTTTTCATTACTGCCATAAACTGAACTTGTAGAAGCAAAAATTAAGTGCTGAATTTTATTAGCTCTTGAACACTCTAACATATTAAAAAAACCTATCAAATTACTTTTTACATATGACTCAGGCTTTAGTATTGAGTATCTTACTCCAGCCTGCGCAGCCAAATGTATTACATGCTTGTATTTATTTTTTTTAAAATGGTTCTGTAAAGTTTTACCTTTTGAAATATCAATCTTTGAAAATTTAAAATTTCTATTTTTTTTTAAAATTGAAAGTCTGCTTTTTTTCAATCTAACATCGTAATAATTATTTAAATCGTCAATTCCAAATACAAAATTTTTTTTATTCTCTAATAATTTAAGACATGTATGAAAACCAATAAATCCCGCTGCACCTGTTACTAAAATTCTCATATTTTGATAGTCAAATTTGGAATAGTATTTATATTATCATTAGTAAGTTATCAATAAGTAAATAAAAGGTTGAAATGAGTGAAATACTTGTACTTGAAATAAATGAGGTGCCTTGGAAAGTTATTAATAAATTCAGAGCAGATGCTAAATATCAAAATATAATTAAGTTCTTTAATAGATCGGAAAATTATACAACTTACTGTGTTGATAAGAAAGGGATGCTGGATCCTTGGGTAATATGGCCGACAATCCACAGAGGGATGGGCTATAAGCTTCACAATATTAAAAATTTAGGCCAAGATGTTTCAACTTTCAAAGGTGAGCCAATTTGGGAAGTTTTTCTAAAAAAAAAATATAGTATTGGTGTTTTTGGTTCTTTGCAAAGTTGGCCACCAAAAGATCCCGGTCAAAAAGGGTTCTATCTGCCTGATACGTTTGCTCATAATGCAGATTGTTATCCAAAATCATTGAAAAAATTTCAAGAATTTAATTTACAACAAGTTAGCAAGAATGGAAAAGTTATTAATAAAAATAGTATATACAATATTTCAGGTATTATAACGTTTTTAAGCCTACCTTTTCTCTCTGTGAAGATGTCTACAATAATCAAAATAATTTTTCAAATGCTGTCGGAAATATTCTTAAAAAGGAGACTAGCGTTTAGACCTACATTTCAAACATTGATCGCATGGGATATTTTTAAAGGACAATATTTAAAAAAACAAACTTACTTTTCAACCTTTTTCACTAATCATATCGCCAACATTATGCATAGATATTGGGATCATATTTTTTCTGAGAAATTTTCAAATTCTATTAATGAGCATAGGCAAACCATGGAGCATGCAATGAAAGTCCTTGATAACATACTAGGAGACGTTATGCATTTTTGTAAAAATAATAAAAATTTATCCATTTATTTTATTTCAGGCATGGGTCAGGATAAGGTATATCATCCTGAACATGAAGGTTATGAAGCAAAAATAAAAGATATTTTTACTCTATGTAATTTCTTAGGCTTAGACAAAAATAAATATACAGCACTATTAGCAATGGTTCCCCAAATTGCATTAGAAATTACTGATGAGAAGTTAAGAAAAAATTTTTGTAATAAGTTAGGCTCGATATTCACATTAAGTAACAAAAGACTATTTTCAATTTTAGAGGAAGGAAATAGTCTGAGCATTTCAATATTGACGCCAAAATTGTGTGACTTTAAAAGTAATGAATTAGTCTTCAAAGATAACGGAAATGAAAAGATCATCAAATTTGAAGATATTGGAGTTGAAATATTAAAAATGGATGCTGGTCAAGCGTATCACATACCTGAGGGCATTTTATCGATTTATTCAGAGAATATTTCCAGTACTAGAAGAGTCGATACAGACATTATTAAAACTGATCAAATAAAATCAATTATTCTAAAACACGCTGGTATAGTTTAAGTTTTATTTAAAAGCTACTGCTTATTAATCCAGTTTATTGTCGCTTCTTTCCACTTTATAACATCCTCATTTTTATCGAATAATCTATAACTCGATCTACCAATATGCGTAAAGATAGGTTGATTTTTAAAATGATATTCTTCTCCTACATCGCCGATAAATTTAGCTTCCTTGCTGTGTTTTCTATATATTGGCATTGCTATTCCTGAATAGCCATTTTTTTTTAACTTGAACGGCAACTGATATCCCGTATCTAAGTAGATTGAGCTTCCTTTATTTACGCTATAAATTTTACTCATTTCATTTGAATTAACTTTTATTTTTTTTGTTTTATATGTATTTAATAATCTAGACATAAAAGTTTGCTTTGGTGTAAAAGAGATATTACATTTTTTTAGAATCTTAGTTTTAAAGAAACACCCTATCGCATTTGGAAAATTTTTATATTTTTCGCCATCATATTCTGCGCCAATTATAACATTTTTATTTTTTATTTGAGGTAATAGATATTTATCCCATCCTTTTTTTAAAAAAGCAATATCGGCATCTAATATTGCACCTAATTCCGAATTTATTTTAGTTAACAAGAAGTCTAGATTTTTGCCATGTCCTAATCCACTGGAATTAGTTTTATTATAAATAAAAACTTTTTTTGATTTATCTGTCTTTATATTTCTTAAAAAATCAACATTCACATCACTATTATTTACAGATAGTAAATATTGAATTTCGACTTCATCACTAATGGTTTTGTCGCATGTTTCTATGAGGAATTCAGCATATTTTTCTGAATTAAATCCACATGGAATTCCGATTTGCAAAAGCGTTTTATTTTTTTTTTGGTTTTATCAAATTCACTTTTCAATAATCTCATTGATATTAAATCCATGTACTTACCGTTCCTAAAAACTGCTTCATTAAGTATTCCTTCAATTTTAAAACCTTTTTTTTTATATAGATTTATTGCTTGTTTATTTGAGTCTAATACCTGCAACCAAATGCGATTCATATTTAAGAAATTAAAAATATAATTAATTAAAATATCGTAAATTTTACTACCATATCCTTTTCCACGCTTATTTTTTAATACGTTTGCTCCAACCCCGCAGCTTTTGTTTATTTTTTCTATTTCCCTAATATTTGCAGAGCCAACCATTTCTCCTTTTTTTGTTTCTATGATAAAATATGAATTATTTTTTTGGTTCTTTAAATTATTAAACCAGCTGATTTGTGACTCATATGAAATGAAACCATGCGTGTTAAGATTGATCCAAGTTGACTCATCATTTCTTAACTTTCTCAATTTCTCAAGATCTTTTTTTTCAACTAACCTTAATATCAAGCCCTTATAACTGTACATTTAATAATTATTAATTACTCTTACTATTTTTTTTAATTCACTTTTTTTAAGCCACCATCCAACAGGTATATTTATCATATGCTTTTCAAAATAAGAAGTTCCTAAAAGTTTAGCATTTCTGTACTTCTTAAAAACGGTATATTTATCATTTCTTATATGAACCTCATCGCAATCAATATTATAATTTTTCATATATTTTTTAAATTTTGCTTTATTATCTACTAATAAAGAGTAAATCCAGTATGAAGTTTCAGAATTATATCTTTCAATCAGTTTAATTTTTGGATTTCGGATTTTTTCATCAAAGAATTTTCCGTTAAATTTATGTTTATTTACAATATTTTTGAGATGTTTAATATTTTCTATGCCTATAGCTGCAATAACATTGTTCATGTGGAATTTGTAACCTGACTCCGTTATTTGTTGTTTCCATTTTGAACCTTTATAACTCCTATTAAGTCCAAACCAACGAAGTTTTTTGGCTCTATCAGTAATTTTATAATTTGGGCATATGAGCGCTCCTCCATCAACTGATGATAAATGTTTAATTGCTTGAAAAGAAAACACAACATAATTTCCATGATTGCCAATCAATTTTCCATTATACTTTGCACCAATAGCGTGTGCGGCATCTTCAATAACTGGAATATTATATTTTCTTGCTAATTGATTTATTCTTTTAATATTAAATGGCTGTCCTGCCCAATGTACAAAGCACATAGCTTTTGTTTTTTTACTGATTTTTTTTTCAAGATCAACTTCATCGACATTTCCTGTAAATTTATTTATATCAACAAACTTTAATTTTGCTCCTAAAATATCTAAAGGCTGATTAGTAGCCATGCAAGTTTGAGCAGTTACTAAGACTTCATCGTTTGCCTTTATTCCTATGAGTCTATAAGCTAGGGTTAAAGCTGATGTTCCACTATTTACAATTACCGTATTTTTATTGCCAATATACTTGGAAAATTTCCGTTCGAATTCTTCCGTATATTTTCCCTCGGTAATAATTCCAGTTTTGTAAACTTCATTTACTTTTTTTCCTAGATTCCCTGGGTTATAAACCTTAAATAAAGGTATTGAGGACATATTAAAAGTTAAGCCAGTTTTTATTTTGCATAGTCCATTCAACTGTTTTACGCAACGACTCTTCAAAATTTAGAGGATTTACCCATCCCAAATTATTTAAATTTAAATCTTCTATTGCATATCTAAGATCATGTCCTGGTCTATTGCTATGAAAGTCAACTAGTTCATACTCAAAATCTTTATTCATATACTTTGCGATTAATGTGGCTAGCTCTAGGTTATCTACTTCTCTTTCACCAACTACGTGATACTTTTCACCATGCGTACCATTCTCAAGTAAAAACACTAAAGAAGCACAAACATTTTTTGCATATATATAAAATCTACTACCAGGTTGAGTTTTTGTTTTATCTGAATGTATTAAAATCTTTTCACGACTTAAAATTTTTTTCATCGTACCAGGTATAAATTTTTCTGAATGTTGTCTTTCACCGAAAACATTCATATTATTTACAATCATTAGCGGTAAATTGTATGTATTAGAATATGCTAAGCAAATGCTTTCTGCAGAAGATTTACTGGAAGAGTATGGATTTGTTGGCTTATGACGATCCCACTCCTTAAAAGCTATATTTTCAGGGGCAGGTCCAAATACTTCATCTGTACTAAAATAAAAGAATGTCTCTAGGTTTTTTAATCCTCTTGCATATTCAAGTAATTCAACTGTTCCAGCAATATTATTGTGAAAACATTCTTTTGGAAACTTAATACTATTATCAACGTGCGTTTCAGCACCTAAATGAGCAATGATATTAACATTATTTCCGATCTCACGTCTAACACCATCTGAAAATGAAAGAGTAAAATCAATTGGGAAAACTCTAACTCTTTTATTTTCTAATGAATTATTTTCTCTTAAACGATCTAATCCTCGAGATGCATACGACAATTTATCAATTACAATAACATTCCAATCAGTATTATCTAAAACATACTCCACAAGATGGTGACCAATAAATCCACACCCGCCTGTTATCATAATATTTTTTGTCATTATTTAAATTATTTATTTTTTTAAAATCTCAAATTTTAATCAACCATAGTTGGTTGCGGGGGTAGGATTTGAACCTACGACCTTCAGGTTATGAGCCTGACGAGCTACCAGACTGCTCCACCCCGCGTCAGTAAACTATATTTATTAAAAAATCCTGAGAAACATATCCTTTATGTGATAGAGTGTCAAATAATCAAAATAAACAGATCTAAAAAGCAGATCATAAAATTTTTTTACGATGAAAATATTAAATATATTTGGGAAATACAATTATATTTTGAGAAAGAAAATTATAAGTTTTCAACCCACCTTTTTTAAAAGAATACAAGCAAGAAAATATTGGGAAAAAAAGAGCTATAACAAAGAAGATGGAAGTGCATACGATATGTCTAAAGGCCATAAATTTGATGAAGCATTAAGAATTCTTGATAAATTTTTTGAATTAAATTCAATGCAATCGGTATTAGAATTTGGGTGCAACAGACCATTAAATCTCTCCTATCTAGCTGAAAAAAATAATTTTTCAGAGTTAATTGGAATTGACATAAGTCGTAATGTATTTGAAATCACCGAGAGATTAAAAACATCAAATTATAAACCATTACTTGGAGATGTTAAAATATTGAATGGATTTAAGAATGATACAGTAGATTTTTCATTTACATGGTCAGTTCTTGATCATATTCCCGACAAAAAGGAAGTTATCTCTATTATTGAAAATCTAATTAGAGTCTCTAAGAAACATTGTTTTTTTATTGAACCTTATATCGAAGGCGTAGAAACTGATGCCAGTCTAAAATCAAGAGGTGAGATAAAACAAGACCTAGAGTTCAAATATAAGACCTTTTACAAATATTCATACTTTTGGGATTATATAGAAATATTTAATAATTTAGGTATTCAACCTCTCATTTTTGACATTCCACTACACAAGCATTCATTGGGGCCATTTTATAAAATTTTCTTGATAACAAAGCAAAAATATCACTAAATATTCTTCAAATCATATATTTCTTCAAGCTTAGCAAGGCTATAACATCTTAATAGAAGATCTCTATATGTATTATTCCTTTTATCATTATTATATTTTGAAATTAATTTATCCAATTCAAATACCCCTTTAAGTATTTCTGATGATTTTATATGTTCGATAATTTTCAACTCATTATTATAAATAAACTTAGATCTATCCCATTCAAACCCAACTTTATCATTTCTCCAGGCTATTTCAGGTATGTTGAAATTATGAAGTAGAGTTCTTAAAGTAAATTTCCATAAATTATCTGTCACTTTATCGTCATTTTTTAAATTTACATACTTAAGCAATATCTTGTTAAAAAATAAACCTCTACTTTCCATTGTATTTCTCATATTTATACGATCTCCCAAATGTAACCAAGTGGGAATAGCACCTCCCTTGATATCTTTTAATTGAACCCTTTTAATTCCTTTATTAATTGAATATCCTAATCTTGAATAATCATCTTTTAGAATTTTGCTTATATTTTTCAAAGAATCTTTTTGGCAAAAAGAAAAATTTTTTTCCAAAAAAGGCACAATAATATTTTTGGCATATATAGTACTTAATAATTGAGACCGACTTACAATTTCTTTAAAACCCTCTTTGAAAATTGGCTTAATAATACTTACATCATTATGATCCCTTTTAAATTTACTAGCTTCAAGAAAATTAAAATTGTACAATTTTGATAAGTACATACTTGTTCTATAAAATCTTGGATAACCACAAAATATTTCATCGCCGCCTGTTCCACTTAAAACAATATTATTGCCATCATTTGATATTTTATTTGAAAGATGCTTATTACTGACACTTGGTCCACCTAGATATAATGGTATTTCATTTATAGCTATCAGATCATCAAAATCACTCATGGCAAAATTATCATGTGGAATTTCAACTATATTAAGCTTAATATTTAATTTATTGGAGAGTTCTGTGACATATCTAAAGTCATTACTTTGATCACTGACCTTCGCTGTATAAAAATTTATATCTTTGTCTTTTTCTAAAGTAGCTAAATATGCTTGTACTGTTGAGTCAATTCCTCCCGACAATTGGACCGCAATTTTCTGATCACTTGTAAAAACATACTTTGATGCCTGACGAATATCATTTTCTAAATCTTTAACTTGACAGTTTAATGCTGCATATTCTTCAACACTTTCATTTATAAACTTGGATAAATTATGAGTTTTTAAATCAAATGTAATCCACTCGCCAGGCACCAGCATCTTAACATTAGCATAAAATGTACTGCCATTTATCTGACGCGGACAGTGGTTGTTAAATAAATAAGAAAACATAAAATCACTTTGAATTTTTCTTTTCAATTGAGGTTGCATCTTAAAGATAGCATTATACTCTGATGCAATTGAAATCGTCTCTTCATCAAAATAGTAATAAAGAGTATCTTGACCCATTATATCTGATGATAAATGAAGAATTTCTCTACTTAGATCATAAATTATAAAAGCAAACTGCCCATTTAGTTTTTTAATTCCCTTATGACCCCAATGAATAAAACTTTGAAGTAATAC
>MDTA01170428.1_pt1 | contig 24507 bp, 25 predicted proteins | sample 811151 | NCBI WGS metagenome assembly MDTA01 (sample SAMN05326648, study PRJNA326480) | marine metagenome | isolation source: seawater | place: Indian Ocean: South | collected 2010
CATGTACTTATATGTATAAAAATTTTTTTTGTATTTTTATCTTTAATCTTACTTGAAATATTTTTTAATATTTTATAATTTATTTCAAGCATCCTTCTGTCAATTCTATTTTCTCCAATGCAATTTATTATAATGTCTGAGTTCTTTATTAATTTTAAAAATTTATCATTAATTCTTTTGTAGTTTACTTTTATTATTTTCGTATTTGTATTTTTTCGATGGCTAGTACCTATGATCCGATAATTTTTATCTAATTTCTCATAAATAATTCTTCCCAATAATCCGCCCGCACCAAGAATAAGCACTAAAGGTTTTTTTTTAGAAGTTGAACTCATTTAAATTTAAATTTGCTTAAAAGAGGAGTTATAAATAAAATTAATGACGGCATCATCATCCATTTTTGTCTAGTACTTATGCCTATATTTGCAGTAAAATTTGATAAAATTAACACCCCACATATAAAAAATACCAATGCAAAGATGATTTCATTTTTTTTTAACAATTCAAATAAAAGTTTTTTGTTTATATTCATCATTCCAATTAAAAATACTAAACAAAATAAAATATTTTCAAAGGATATAATAATTCTAGTTAATGATGATAAATCATACAAAGGATATAGAAGATATTTTAATGAATTAAAAAATATATTATCTCCCGTAGAATACCAACCAGTATCCAAGATGCTGAGATTTCTGTAAAATCTTCCAAGTTCAAGGAAATTAAATAAAGGGTCAAAGTATGATGGATTAAGTTTATTTATAAAAAATATTATTAAAATAAAACTTAAAGAAAAAAAGATTAAATAAAATAATTTATTTTTTTTATTAATAAAATTATAAGTTGCCCAAACAAAAACTGTTGAACCTAACAAAAGAATTACCATGTGGGTTCTAAATAAATAAACTAATACAAGTGGTAAAATTAAAAAAAAATATTTTTTTTTTGATAAAAAAAAATAATATAATCCTAATGCGAACAATAGAATTCCATCTTTACCAGGAAAAGAAGTAAAAAAATGCCAGCTAGGAAATAAAAAAAATAATAATAAGTAGTTTTTATTAATTTTAAAATTTTTCAAAATTTCACTAAACGAAGCATAAAGTAATACATAGCCAATAGATGAAAAGAAACCTATAAATATGAAAGTTGTAAAATAATGTAAATTTAATAAATAAATCAATAAATAATTTAGGGCTGCAACATAATAATTTGCACTTATAACTTCATCTTCTCCTGTTGCAAATAGATATCCGTGTTGAAAATATGTATCGACATCATTAACATTAAATAATGAATATATGTATGAAAAAATAATAAATACATAATGAAATGAAACTAAAAAATAAACTTTGTTTTTTTCAAGTTTAAGATAACTAATCAAATATCTTAAAAAATACAAAAAAAATATTAAATAAAAGCAAATAAATATCAATTCATGCCATCGCATATCTATAATATTTTCGAGCAATAATCCTCCCGTACGCATATGAGAACTATTAGGTTCTAATGACTGACTTAGATTTAAACCTGTTTCCATATTTTTTCATACCTGCTTATCATTTTATCTAAAGAAAATCTTTTATAAAATTTTAGGCTATTTTTTTTCTCTAAAGAATTTCTTTTTTTTTTAAACTCATAAATTTTAATTATATTTTCAATTTTTTTAGAAAATTTAATTTTTTCATCTTTAGGTATAATATTTTTTTTATTAGGTAACATTAATTTTGCATCCCCAACATCTGTTGATAATACATGAACTCCATTTAAAATAGCCTCACCTAAAATATTTGGAAATCCTTCTGTTCTTGAACATAATACATATAAATCTATATAAGAAAAATATTTATTAATATCAAAAATTCCTTTTTTATTTATAAAAATAACCTCTTCAGTTAAGTTATTGTTTTTAATATCTTTTAATAATATTTTATTTTTGCGATTAATATTTGGTCCTAATAATAACAATTTAAAATTATATTTTTTTTTTTTTAAAATATTTAAAGACTGAAATAGATACTCATGATTTTTAACCTCGTGATATCTAGAAAAAATTCCAACTGTAAATTCTTTTGTAAATTCAAAAGATCTATTTTTAATTTTAACTTTTTCAAAACCATTGTGAATTAAAATAAATTTTTTTTTTTTATATCCAAATTTCAAATGTGTGTTTATTCCAGCTAAAGAACAACTAATAATTTTTTTAGGTATAAAGTATGAAAATAATGAATTAATAATTACAATTAGTAGTGTCCTAAATTTAAATGAATTTTTCGTAAAATTTGAAATTCTTATGTTCCAAATAATTTTTTTGTAACCACAAATCCTACCTATTAATCCCCCAATAAGATCTGCATGTGGTAGCCAGGTTTGAATAACTATATCTTTTTTATTATTAAAACTGTTTAGAATTAAAAAACATTTAAAAATTCCTTTAAAAAATTTTTTATCTAAACTCAAAAAATAAACTTTTATTTTTAATTTTTTAATCTCATTTTTTAAATAACCTCCAGAATTTAAACAAATTATACAATGTTCAAAACTTTTATTTCTATTATTTTTTAAGATATTAAATAAAACTTTTTCCGCACCACCTAGTCCTAAAGTTGTAATAAAATGAATTATTTTAATTTTTTTTAATTGCATCTAATATTTTCTTTCCGGAATTTTCTACTTTAAATCGATCATATTTTTTGGATGAGATTTTAAAATCATTTTTTTGTTTCAAAAAAAATAAAATTGAATCTGCAAGATTATTTATAGAATTTTTTTTTAAGAGATAGCAATTTTTAAATTGAGATAAATATTTATTATTTTGACCAGGACATCTAGTTGCAATAACACGCTTATTTAGGATAATTGCCTCCATTAAAACATTTGGTTGTCCTTCCCATAGCGAAGTTTGAACAAATAATTTACTATAATTTATAAAATTCTGAACATTAGAATTGTTGTTTAAAATAATAATTGAATTCCCTAATTTTTTTTTTTTTATTTTTAACAATAATTTATTTCTTAACAATCCTTCACCAATTATTACTAGAATAATTTTTTTTTTATATTGTTTTTTAATTAATGCAAAAGCTTCAATTAACATATTATGATTTTTTTGCTCAGTTAATCTACCAATAGACAAAATATAATCTGAATTTTTTAATTTCTTATTTTTGAGAGGAATGATTGATTTTTTATAAAAATCTTTATCAATTATCGCATTACTGATTTTAACAATTTTTTTGTTTTCAATATGTAAATATTTTAAATCTTTGAATATTTCCTCACTTATACAAAAGAATAAATCTCCATAGTTTAAATAATTCTTTGTGAAAAAATTAATTAAAAATTTTTTTAAAATTTTCCCTGAATAAATATTATTAAAAACCAAATTTGATGGTCTGATAAATATCTTTGAATTAACAAACTTATATTTTTTTAAAAAACAAAGTAACAATGTTATATGGAGCAATGATGAAAATAAAAAATCTGGTTTAATATTATTTATTGTTTTTATAATAATACTAATTGAACCTAATAACCTTTTTTTTTTTAAATTTATAATTTTAACTTTTTTATTTACATACCTTTTTAATATTCCTTTATTCGATAAAGTTATTATATAAACGTCAATATTTTGATTAATTAAATAATTTGCATAATTTACAATATTTTTTTCAGCTCCACCTACATAAAAGTCATGTAAAAAAAAAATTATTTTTTTTTTCATTTTAAAAATTACTGTTCAAAAAATTATAAAATGCTTTTTCAAATCTTTCAGAAGAAAATTTTTTGACTGCGTTATTATATGATCTAATAACAAACTTATTATAGATACATTTTCTATCTAAAAAAAATTTAATTGATCTTATAAGAGAATTTAAATCATTTGATTTAAAAATTTTTGAGCTGGATAAATCTAAATAATTTTGTGTTCCACAAGTATCACTACATATGACAGGCCTACCGTAACCTTGTGCCTCTAAAATACTTATAGCTGCTGGCTCAGAGTGTGAAGGTAAAACAAACAAATTACAATTAATGTATTCCATTTCAATATCACGATAATTCATATTTGTTCTTAATTTACAATATTTCTTCAAATTATTCTTAAATAAAAAATTATTTATATGATTAAAATTTTTAGTGTGTTCTTGAGTTGATACTTCTCCAATGATTGTCAAACTTATTTTATAATTTTTTATTAATCTCTTAAACGCTTTAAGTAATAAAATATGACATTTTCTATTCTGAAACTTACCTATCATTAATAATTTAAAGTTACCTGATACGTTATTAATTTTTTTTTTGGTTTTAACTACAAATGGTAGAAAATTTTTTTGTGTGGGCTTTAATAAAATAGGTGAATACCAGGCTGCATTAAAAATAAATTTTGCAAAAATTATTTCACAATATTTAAAAAAACTGATTAAATTCTTATAATTTAATTCAGGTGATTGATCGTAAAAAATAATTTTTGCTTTAAAAATTTTTGACAATATACTTACTAAATAAAGTAAAGGTCTAGAATAAATCCTTAAAATTATTATGTCAGGTTTTATTTTTTTAAAAATTCTAAATAGTTGGAAAAAATTTGGAAAATATAGAGTATCAAATCTCAATTTAAAAAAAATCTGTAATTGCCTTGATAAACTACCTTGTTTAATTACCTCAGGTTCTAAATACTTGTAATCCTCAACCTTGCCTTTAAATAAGGAAATAAAAAAAACCTCATACTTCTTCATTAGATTCTGAACTGTATAATATTGGTTTGTATGAAAACGGGGAGCTATAAATAATATTTTTTTCATTACTTTAAAATATTCTTGATTTTAATATTTGATAAAATTACTAAACAATAAAATGAAGGATTTTTTAAAGAAGATATCTTGTTATCTTTAACCACACATTTTTTCAATTTTTTTATATTTAATGAAGATATTGTTTTTTTAAAAACCCTATTTAACGTAACTTCTCGTAAAGTAAACTTGTTAATATTTTTGGAACCTATACAAAATAATAAACATCTGTGTTTTTTATTAAAATATTTGGTTAATTCAGAAATCATTTTAAAATTATAATGTCTGTAACCATGAAATAGATATGTGTAAAGACAACTTTCAGAAGGAAACAAGTGGAGCTGAATAAATTTTTTATTAGTTTTATTTAAAAAATTACTAATATTTTTAAAGAAAAGTAAATCATATTTAAAATGTTCAATAGCACTTTGAGTAAATAAAAAATTTGTTTTATCTAGATAGGCATTGACATTATATGCACTATCTAAATAAAAAAATTTATTTTTTTTTGTTCTAAAATTATTATTTTTTATATCTATTCCAGAATAATTGATCTTATCAATTTTTGATATTTTTTTTATTAAATCATAATATCTTCCATCTCCACATCCAACTTCTAAAATTTTTAAATTATTATTTAATTTTTTTTTAATTATTAACCAATTTATACTTTGCCAAAATGTATTGCAGACTAATCTTATAGGTGATTTTGATTTGAATATATCATTTTTTGTAATTAAGCTTTTATTGATATTAAATTTTTTTACAGTAATCTTTTTGTCAATTTTCCCATTAACTTTTATATTTATAAATGAAATTATTAACCAAATAATCTTTTGAAAAAAATTTAATTTCTTATCTCCTGAAAAATTTTTTAGTCTATTAGAATATTTTTTCATCTATAAATTCGCAATTTTTTAATTATTTTTTTCATTTGAAATAAAAATCTGTTTGGAAATAAAAGAAAAAATAGAAATAAAAAGTAATTTTTTTTATCCAAAAAATTACTTTTTTCCCTATTCAATAATTTAAAATTAGCCAATTTGTATCCTGGAAATATAAGTTGATTTAATATTAATGACTTTAAATGAAAATCATAATATTTTTTTTGCATAAAATTTTTAAATTTTTTAAATATGTATTGTCTAGTAAATAAAGAAATTGGCGCATATTTTTCATAATTGTACCCTTGGGTAACATTATTTACCCCAAAAGAATAATGAACAATTTTTGTGTTAATAATAAGTTCATAAAAATTATTTCTTAAATAAACTTCAACTGGTGAGCTATACCAATATTTAGGACTTTTAAAAAATTTATTAAATTCTTTATAAAAGATACTTTTTCTTACGTCTAAAAAATCTAAATATCCTAAGCCATTGTTAAAACGTGGATGATTATCATGATATAAGAATTGTGAATTTATTTTTATTTCTTTAAATCCTAAATTTGCTCTATTTTTTGACGAAATATTGAAAGAAAAACTCCAAATATCTTTATTTTTTGTTAAGGTTGAAATTATTTTCTTTTTGACATTTGGCAAAAGATAATCGTCGGAGTCCAATAATATAATATAATCTCCACTTACTTTTTTTAAAACTTTTGAGTAAAACATAGCGCCTGGTTGTCCATAGTTTTTTTTAAGACGAATTAATTTGATATGCTTAAATTTTTTAAGAATCTCATTGGTATTATCTGTTGACCCATCATCTACAATATAGTGCTCAAAATTATCAAATTTATTTTTGATTACAGACTCAATATTTTTAGTAAGAAGTTTTGATCTATTATAAGTACAAGTAATAAAACTAAATTTCATTTTATTTTATTTTTTTTAATAAATCTTTTGCGATGATATTTACATTTTTAAATCTACCCTGAATTTTTAAATTTTTTAATAATTTTGATCTAAATCTTGGAGGATGGAAAATAATAATTTCAATATTACTTTTCTTAAATTTTTCCTTAGCTCCTTGGTATAGATTGTGAAGTGCAGCTTTAGATGAACTGTACAACATATAATTTTTTTTTCCCTTTTTATAGGATGATGATCCTATAAAAATTATCTTAACTTTTTTATTGTTTAATTTTTTTGAATAGAACTTAATAATTTCCCAATTGGGCATGAAATTTACATTATAAACATCTGTATAATTGTCATTATTCGTGCCTATTACACCTGCAAAATTCAAAATAACATCAGGATTTTCCTTTGATAAGATCTTACTTACCATTTTTGAATTATTTTTCTTAAGAAAGTCTATTTTTTTTTTTGAATATAATATTAAAACGTATTTTTTTTTATCAATTAGTAATTTAATTTTTTTTGCTAAATTACTATTTGAGCCAAAAATTAATACTCGTTTCATTAAATAATTGGATCTACCCTATAGGTATCAGATTCATAATCTTTACCCCCCCTGAGTCCTGAACTAAAAACTACAAAACTATTCCCATCTTTTCCAATTTTTAATGTATGTATTTCAAAAGGTGGTGTTGATACAAGATCACCTTTCTTTAAGTGAATCATTTTAGGTTTTTCATCAGAACCAAATTTTTTATACCAATACTCCATAGATCCAGAAATCATCAACATATGTTGAGTTGTCTCTTTATGATAATGATTTCCTCTTATTATATTTGGTTTTGAGTCTATTTGCGCAACATGCTGTATATCATCTTTATAAAAGATATCTAATATCTTTCCTCTTTCGTCCTCAAACATCTCTAATGGTTCTTTTCTTTCAAAATAAATATTTCTAACAATCATAACTTTTAAAAACTTATAAATTTTAGTTTTTTATTTAATTTTTTTAATTTTAATTTTAACATATTTGATATATTCCAAGACAATATAATAGCAACAAATTTAGCATCTTTTTTCTTTAATATATTATCTGCATATATAGGTATTCTAGTTTTCGGTGTGAATTTACCTATCTTAAATTTAGAAGCATCTGTAACAAAATCAATAATTTTGTTATTTAAATTAAAATAACATAAAAACGTGTTTGCTTTTGCTGCAGCTCCAATGCCAACAATTTTATAACCTTTGCCTCTAAAATAATTAATTTTTTTATGCAAGATTTTCTTTTTATTTTTTAGTTTTTTATTTATTGATAAATAAATTTTTTTTTTAAATAAACCATATTTTTCTTCTAGTCTTATAGATTGATTTATTTTGTTTTGATTGATATTAAATAAATTATCCATTTTTTTTGCTATAATTCGTAGTGACCCTCCATGATATGGTGTTTTTTCATAATCATATAAATACATTCCATTTTTTTCTAAAATCCACTTTGAAAATTTTATGGTAAAATAAGTTATATGTTCATGATAGATTTGATCAATTCTTGAGGTTTTTATCATTTGCAACCAATAGGGTTGTTCAAAAATAAAATATCCATCATCCTTAAGTATATATTTAACGCCTTTGATAAAATCATCTGGATTATTTGAATGATTTACTACATTATTTGCTATTAAGTAATTTACTGATCCAATTTCTCTTTTTATTTTTTTACTGTTTTTAAAATTAAAAATAAAATTCATTACATTAATTTTTTTATCTTTTGATAAATCACAAATAAATTTTGACGCATCACATCCGAATGAGGTAAATCCTTTTTTATTTAATAATTCTAACAAGAAGCCATCATTACATCCTATTTCTAATATTTTGCCTTTTGATTTATATTTTTTTTGAAAATCAATTGAGTATTTTTTCCAGTAATCTTTTGAATACTTAGAATTTGAGGATGTATAAGAATAATCATATAGATTATATCTTTTTTTATCTGAAGTAATTACTCCATTAAATATACATCCTGATTTTTTATCTAGATAACACCTAAGAGGATATATGGGCTCTTTTTTTTTTATATCCTTGGTGGATATAAAAGTATCAGCAAACGGATGATTTCCTAAATCAAAAATTTTTAAATTAGTTTTTTTTCTTAAAAAAAATTTTTTCATATTTTTAAATTTAAATATTAATTTTTTTTTTAAATAATATTTCCCAATTTTGAGCTATTGAATAATGTTTAATACTTCTGCTAAATATAATTTCAGATTTTTTTAATAATTTTAGAATAGCTTTATCAGATTTAATCTCAGTAACACCATATTTATCTGTTGCTTCGCCTACTGTGATTTGAAGAAAAGAAACCCCATTTTTTTTTAAAACTCTTTCCATTTCAGACAATGATTTTTCTGGATATAGAGAGTGGTCTAAAATATTACAAAAAATAAAATCAAATGAATTATCGGAATATTTTAAATTATGCATATCACCAATTTCAACCAAAGGTTTACATTCCACAATATCAATGCCAATTGCAGAAAAACCTAAGTTTTGAAGAGCATAAACTTCTTGACCAGTTCTTGCTCCAATACAAAGGCATTTTCCATCCTGATTAAAGTTAATTTCCTTAAAAATATTTTTAAAAATTTCATTAAAAAAATTAACTTTTGTATCCCATTCTTCATTTAACCATTTTGATCTTCTATCTTTATCTAAAGTCTTTTCTTTTTGAAAACTTATATATTTTTCGTAAGTATCAAAATTTTTCACCTTCCAATAATTTCTCTCTTTATTCTTAAAAAACCTGAAATAGAAAAAAAACTGTCTAAAAACAGTTTTTACTTTATAATTTAATTTATTAATTAGCTTATATATCATAAATTTATAGATTTTTACTCTAAACTAAAGTGAGTAAATTATAAGAATTATTTTTTTTTTTTATAGTAATTCATCCAAAATTCAATCATCTCACCGACCATTTGCTCAAAATTAATTTCAGGTTTCCACTTTAAAATTTTTCTTGCTTTTGAAGCATCGCCTTTTAAATATTTAAGTTCCTCAGGTCTCAGAAATTTTTTTTGCTGTCTTACATATTTTCTATAATCTAAGTTTAAATTATCAAAAACTACTTTACATAACTGCCTAATTGATCTTGTATGCCCAGAAGCAATTACAAAATCATCAGCCTTATTGTGTTTAAGAATTAAGTGCATGGCTTTTACATAGTCTTTTGAGTGTCCCCAATCTCTGAAAGAGTCAAGATTTCCTAAATATAATTTTTTCTTTAATCCTAATTTAATTTCAACAGCAGTTTTTATCACTTTATTTGTAACAAAATTTGCACCTCTTCTTGGAGATTCATGATTAAATAAAATTCCATTAGAGCAAAATAGTTTGTAAGCAAATCTGTAATGTTTGACTAAATTAAATGCAAAAACCTTAGCACACCCATAGGGACTAGTTGGCTCAAATTTTGTTGTTTCTCTTTGGTAACCATTTTTGTCAACTGATCTTCCAAACATTTCTGAAGATGATGCTTGATAAAATTTTGCTTTAGGTGAATTTAATCTAAATGCCTCAAGCATATTAAACACACCCAAAGCGTTTGTTTTTATTGTATATTCTGGAATATCAAAACTTATTCTCACATGTGATTGAGCAGCTAAATTATATATTTCATTAGGCTTGATTTTTTTAAGCAAGTTATCTAGGCATGATCTATCCTCGACATCTCCATAGGCAAGATCTATTTTTTTATTTATATTAAAATCCTCAATTCTATTTTTTTGATGCTCTACAACTGAATTTCTTCTTATAATCCCATAAACTTGATAGTTTTTATTTAATAAATATTCAGAGAGATAACTCCCATCTTGACCTCCAATGCCAGTAATAAATGCTTTTTTCATATTATAATTTAAAATTTTCCTTTTCTTTAATTGGACCCATATATGGACCATTTTTAATCTCAAAAATAGAGGTATTTTTGCTTAATGGTTTAAAAGAATGACCACCTGAAAATAAAATGGATATATCTCCTTTATTTAATACATCTTCATATACTTTTGATTTGTCTATATCATAAAATGTAACTTTCAATTTTCCCGACATAACTATCCAAGTCTCACTTGATAATTTTGTTTTTTTTGTATGACTTAAGTGAATATGTGGACTAGGTTGCATATTTTTTTTTAAATTTAAAAAACTGACTTGTAAAAATTTTTCTTTATCAGTTAAATCATATCTTTTTTTAGATATTTTTTTTTTAAAAAATTTTTGTATTAAAAAAAGAGGTTTTTTATTTATTTTTGATTTAAAAATCATAAGGTCTTTTACATTTTTATTTAATAATTCCAATAGAGTATTTAATTTTTTTACTTTTTAATTTTATAATTAAATTAATTTTAATATTTGTTCAGCTCTTTTATCATATGTATGATTTGAAATGACATAATTATATGCATTATTTCTAATTTTTTTGATTATATGACTATCAGAAAGACAAAAATTTAATTTTTCTGAAATTTCATCTATTGAATTTAAAGGTACATAATGTTCCATTGGTTCAAAAATATTTTTAATAACTTTTGAATCTTCGCATAAACAGATAGCCTTCGATATCATAGTTTCATAAAATCTTGGACCAATTAAATTATCTGGAGAGAGTGTATTTATAACTACTTTGCTTTCATGTAATTTTTTAATATATTCTATTCTTGGCAACCTTTTATATTTTCTTAATATTTTTAGAATAAAATCTCTATAACCTATTCCAGTATATGCATTCCAGAATATTTTATTTTTAAAATTTTTTTTTAAAATTGGTATATCAAAAAACGTAAAAAAAAGTTCCTTTTGAATTAAAATTCTGCTGGATTTAATCTTATTTTGATTAAAAAAATATTGATTTTGTATAAGTCCAGAAAAAAATAAGTCATATTTTTTTTTAGTTTTATTTTTATAAATAAAATCTTCAGTTATAGCGTGTGGGAAAAATATAAATTTTAAATTAGTCTTTTTTTCATAATCTTTAAAATTTATATTTGAAGTTAAAACGTAATCAAAATTATTTTTTTTTGCAAAATTTAATTTTTCATCAAGCGAAACATATTCTTTGTTTAAAAAGAATAATTTTGGCCCTTTATGCTCTACAAAATTTATTTCACCACAATATTCAATAGAATTTTTAATTAATTTTTGCTCTATCCATTTATAATAATTTTTGTAATTGCTATTATTATTTATTGGTATGTCTGAAAGCCATGAGTGACCGACAATGATACAATCATTGTCAGAAATAAATAGTTTTTTTTTAATCGATGATAAATCGAGATTTATATCGAAATTTTCATAACCTGGACCCCAGAAAACAACATCGACCTTTTTTTTTAAACAATTGATAAAATCTTGTTGATAACTTGCAGATGTATACTTTTGCATATTTACAGAAAAATATAAAACTTTCATCGGATTTTATAATTTAATTTATTCTATGTAATTTTTAATTTGAATAATTAATTTTAAAATAATTATATTAATTCTATAAATTTTATTTTTCATTTTTTAATTTTATAATAATCTAAATACCAATCTAAAAATTCTCTAATACCTTTTTTAACTGAAGTCGTTGATTTATAGCCAAGCTGATTTTTAATTTTTGTTAAATTCGCATGTGTATCTTTTATGTCGCCCTTCTGAATTTCTTTGTATTTTTTTTTTGCTTTAATTTTTAAATAATTTTCTATTTCTGAAATATACTTCATTAATCTAACTTTTTTTCCATTTCCAATATTAAAGATATTAAATGGCGCACTACTTTCCGAAAGTTTTGGATTAGAAAAATTAAATTTTTTATTTGCTTTTGGTACTTTTTTAAGTGATTTTACTATTCCCTGCACTATATCATCAATATATGTAAAATCCCTACTATGGTTTCCAAAGTTAAATATTTCAATTTTTTTGTTAGACAATATATTTTTTGTAAATTTAAAAAGTGCCATATCGGGTCTTCCCCATGGACCATAAACTGTAAAAAATCTTAATCCAGTTGTTGGTAAACTGTAAATATAACTGTAAGCATGTGCCATAATTTCATTCGATTTTTTTGTAGCAGCGTAAAGCTGTATTGGATGATCTGTAGAATAAAATTCTTTAAATGGCATTTTTTTTAATGCTCCATAAACACTGCTAGTGCTGGCATATACAAAATGCCTTACCTTATATTTTTTTGATAAATCTAGTAAATTAAAGAAACCTACAAGATTGGTATTTATATAAGATCTGGGATTAATTAATGAATACCTCACTCCAGCTTGAGCTGCAAGATTGACAACTATTTGGAATTTAAATCTTCTAAACATATTATTTAATTTTTTTTCTTCAATTAAATCAATTTTTTGAAAAGTGAAATTTTTAAATTTTTTTAATATTTTTAATCTAGATTTTTTTAAACTAATGTCATAATAACTATTAAGGTTATCAAGTCCTATTACTTTTTTACCAGATTTTAATAATTTTAATGAGACATGAAAGCCTATAAAACCAGCTGCTCCAGTAATTAATATATTTTTCATGATTGAATTATTTTTTTACTTTCAATATTGTAATATCTACCTCTACAATCAATAATTAAATTAGAATGTTTTAAAATTTTTTTATAATTTAGCTTATCGTGATCAGTCAATATTGTAACTAAGTCAAATTTTTTTAATTTATTATATTTTAAATTAAAATAATTTACCCCTTTAAATTCCTTATTTCTACTCTCAATTTTTTTTATAAACGGATCATAAAAATTAATTTGAAAATTTTTTTCTTTTTCTAAAATATTTATCAATTGAATTGCAGGTGACTCTCTTAAATCATCGACATTTTTTTTATATGCAATACCTAAAATTAAAATTTTATATGTTTTTTTTTTAACCTTGTTTAAAGCCTTTTTAATATTTTTTTTTACATATAAAGGCATTGAACTATTAACTTTTCCTGACAATTCAATAAATCTTGGATTATATCCAAATTTCTTACTCTTCCATGACAAATAAAATGGATCAATTGGAATACAATGACCTCCATAACCAGGGCCAGGATAAAACGGACTAAATCCAAATGGTTTTGTAGATGCAGCTTTTATTATCTCAAAAATATTTAAATTCATCTTATCACATACAATTTTCATTTCATTTGCCAAACCTATATTGATTGACCTATAAATATTTTCATAAAGTTTTACCATTTCTGCATGTTCTAGTGAGTTTACTTCAACTGTTTTTTTAGCAACCCTTCCATATATTAAACTTCCAAGTCGTTTGCAGTTATCACTATATCCAGAGACTATTTTTGGTATATCTTTTATTTGGTGATTTTTATTACCTGGATCTTCTCTCTCTGGTGAGTAAATCAAAAATACATTTTTACCAGGAATTAATCCAGAATTTTTTATGATTGGTAAAAAAATTTCTTTTGTAGTTCCTGGATAGGTTGTGCTTTCCAATATTATAATATGATTTTCCCTTAAAAAACTTTTTAAGGAAAAAGCAAAGTTTTTTAAAAATATCATATCTGGAACTTTAGAATTTTTCTTCAGTGGCGTTGGTAAGCAGATTATTATTACATCTGATTTTGAAAAAACTTTTAAATTTGATGTAGGTAAAAAGTTTTTTTTATTTAATTCTTTATCAGATATTGATTTTATATAGCTTTCAAATTTTTTTAATTTAATAGTTTTTTTTTTATCTTTATCATAACCTATTACATTAAATCCTACTTCTGCAAACCTTAATGCAAGAGGAAGACCTACATAACCTAAGCCAACAATACCAATTGTTATTTTTTTACTTTTAATTTTTAATATTAAATCGATAAGCTTTTTTTTCATTTTTTTTAAAATTTTTATGATGCCAATTATATGCTGAGTTTAGAATTTCAGATTTACTCACTTTTGCTTTCCAGCCTAAGACTTTTTTAGCTAATCTAGAGCTTGATATTAATTTTGGTATATCTCCTTTTCTTTTTTTATAAAATTTTTTATTAATTTTTATGTTTTTTGATTTTTCAAGTAAACTAATAACTTCTAATACACTCATCCCTTCTTGAGATCCAAGATTTAAAACGTTATTTTTATTTTTTTTATTTATTTTTTTTAATGCTAAAATGTGAGCTGACGCTAAGTCACTTACATGAATATAATCTCTAATAGCAGTTTTATCAAATGTGTTAAAGTTTCTGCCAAATACTTTAAACCTTTTGTTCTTTAATATAGCATCAATTGCTAAAGGTATTAAATGTGTTTCTGGGTCATGTGATTCACCTATTTCACAATCAAAATCTGCGCCTGCAGCATTAAAGTATCTTAATATAAAATAATTGATCCCGTATAAACGATTATAATCTTTAATTAACTCTTCTGAAAAAAATTTAGTTTTTGAATAAATATTTAAGGGATTTGTATATGCTTTTTCACTTATTGGTGTTTTTTTTTGATTTCCATAAACACCTGCTGTACTTGAAAATACTATTTTTTTTATTCCATTTATTCTCATTGCCTCAAGTAAGTTTAATGTTCCAAAAAAATTATTTTTATAATAAGTGAAAATTTCTTTTTCTGATTCTTCTACACTTATTTTTCCAGCTAAATGAATTATAGCGTTTGGCTTAGTTTTATTTATTGCATTTTTAATTTGATTAAAATTTGTAAGATCACCTTTAATAAATTTCCCCCATTTTACAAAATTTTTTTTTCCACTTTTTAAATTATCAAAAACTATAACTTTAAAATTTTTTTTAAATAAGTCTTTACAAATATGACTTCCAATATAACCGGCACCACCTGTGACTAAAATTTTCATAAACTATATTTTTTCATTAATTATTATTTGATCAACTTACCTCAGCTAATTTAGCAAATTTTTTATTATTATTAATTAAATCAATATAATTGCCAATCGCTTCAATTTTTCCATCAATTAAAAAAATTATTTTATCACAATTCTCAATAGTGCTAAAATTGTGTGATATCAAAAAAAGTGTTTTATTTTCTAATTTTCTTATAGAATTTATTATATTGCTTTCTGTCAAACCATCTAATGAGCTGGTAGCCTCATCAAAAAACAAAATATCTCTATCAGTATAAAATGCCCTAGCTATTCCAACTCTTTGGGATTGACCACCAGATAAAGCAATACCCCTTTCTCCAACTATTGTATTAATCCCGTTTTTTGACTCTTTAATAAATTCCTCTAAATTAGCCATTTTAATAGCATTATTGAACTTTTCCTCTGAAAAAAGATTTGGGTCCTCTCCAAATGTAATATTTTCCCTTAAATTGCCCTCTAATAAAAAAATATTTTGTGGAACAAAGCTTATATTATTTTGCCATTTATCTACGTTAGATCTGTCAATATCAACTCCATCTGTTGTAAATTTACCTTCTATTGGATTCAAAAGCCCTAAAATGATATTACCCAATGTGGTTTTACCCGATCCACTTTTACCAACAATGCCTACAATTTCGTTTGGTTTAATTGTTATATTAATGTTATCTAATATTTTTTTTTGTGATTGTTTATAATTCCAATTTACATTTTTTAATTCCAAAACTTTTTTAAATGGTAACTTTATTGTATCCTCATCAACAGCTATAGAAGTTATTTTTTCTTTCAAATCATTTCTAATTTTGTAAAAAGAGGCTTGACTAGATTTGATAACTGAAAAATTGAAATATATACCTTGAAAAGCTGGTAGTAATTTATAACTCCCTAATCCAAAAACTGCTAAAAGAGACAAAGAATTATCCATAATAAAATTTTCTTTTAAATTAATTAATATTAATGAAATGATTAAAGTAAATGCTACCATTTCTATAATGTTTCTTGGAATAAGTGCTGATGTTTGATTAAACGCACTTATTTTTGAAACGCTTAATCTGTATTTAAAAAAACTTTTTGAAAAAAAATTATATTTTTTTAATATTATAATATCTTTAATAGCACCCAAGCCTTCTTGAATAAGTTTTAAAATAATAGAATTATTCTCAGAGAGAATTTTACCGTTATTAACTAAAATTTTTTGTAAAAGTAAAAAGATTGTCAAATATATTAATAAGAAGATTAAAGTTAATAAAATTGCAACTTTAAAATTATAAATAATTAAAGCACTTACAATAAAAACACATTTCAAAATATCAGCATTAGATTGAAGAATTCTTTTTATTAATGTGTATAATCTATCTGAGTCATAAGAAACTTTGCTTACAATTTCTGAAGAACTATTTTCAATATGAAAGTCATATGGTTTTTGAATATATACATTATATAATCTTGAACTTATTTTGGCGCCAATTCTTTCAGAAAAAAAATTTATGAAATAAACTGAGAATATATTTATCAAATTAGAAATTACAAAAAAAATTAATACAAAAAATCCAAAATAGAATATGAATTGATCAAGGTTAAGATTACTAGTTTCAAAAATAAAATTTATAATTTGATTATCTTGAACTTTAAATTCACCAGATAACAAACCCATAAACGGAGCAAGCACTACTATACTTGCTGTTTCTAATATTGAAGAACCAATTAAGAAAAATTGCAAAAGTAAAATTGTTAATTTACTTTTTTTATCGAGTATTTCCCAAATATATCTAACTATCCTCATAATTTCTAATTTAATTTATTTAATAAAATGTAAGTTTTGATTAAGGCATTTTTATTTTATTCATTTAAATTTCATAGTTTTAAACTCAAAAAATCCTAGGAACATTCTCTCTGCTTCTTTCTTATCTATATATCCACTAGATACTCCTGGCCAATTTTTAATATTCTGTATTTTTATTTCAAAAAAATTTTTATCAACTCTTAAATTATCAAATTTAACTGCGATATGAGTCTTTTTATTAAGTGCTTTTAATACAGATGATCGATGTGATCCAGCCGTAATTACAAATCTATAATCATTATCATGAACTAGCTTGTATCCACAAATTTGATCATCTCGACTGGGAACATAATCATATTTTTGTATTAAAAAAATTAGATTTTTTAATCTGATGTATCTTAATTTTGGAAAAGAAATATCTTTGGGACCAAACATACCTGGCACAAGAAATCTTTGTGGGTATTTATGAAACCATGGATAAAAGAGAGTGTATTGATTCAAGTTACTCAACCTATAAAAATCTTTAATCTGATTTTGATTAGTATTCAATAGAAAAACTTCCATTAAGTTTTTAGGTTTAAAAATTTGAAAAAATTTAAATAAATATGTGTGTTCTAATTCAATGTTTGGATCCGACAATAATTCTTTAGCCGTCATTACTAAAGGATTGACTGGATCACACAAACTTAATGAATTATCTAAAACTAATTTATCAATTTGTAAATTTAAACTATTATCGAAACTTGATACTGATCTTTCTTTAATTTGTTTTTCATAATAATTAGCTTCGTGTTTTAAAATTTCTTTATTAGAAACTGAAATTAAATATTCTTTATCATATTTTAATTTTTGATAAAAACTATTTAAAATAGAGTTCCAAGAAAATAATAATTTTTGTTTAACGCTTTTTATCACTTAGTTATAATTTAATTAATAATAATTCCTTACTTAAATATTTCTCTAATCTTTTTTTTTAAAAAAACTTTTTAAAAAAAATATAAAAGAATAATACCATCTCTTTAAAAAAAAATTATGCACATTAAAATTTTTACTTTCACCAACACCTGGAGCTGTAGATGATAAATATGTAGGAAATTTATCATTATAAAGACCCTTTTCTTTTAAATTAAAATTGTAAGGTTCTTTATCAAAATGAGTATAACAAAATAAACCGATAGTTTCTAAATCTCCCCATCTATTTTTGTAATGACCTCCAAATCTATTTAGTTCTCTTTGATACTCTTCCCATGGTTTTTTTTTAAATTCTAGAATATTGTATAAATTGCAGTTCCCTGCAGTCCAATATAAGTTGTGCATCATTGCTTCATTGTTTTCATTAACTGCTTTTCGTAGTTTCAAGTTTTTTGGAATATAATTAAATTTTTTAAGATAACTTTTATAAAAATCCCACAACCCTAAACGTGTATCTCTAACTCTGTCAGTATATCTATTGTACATATAAGCTGATGCTATTGGATATTCATTAAGAATATCAAATAAATCAAAATCAATATTGCCCTTAAAATAAGAATCATCATCTATTCTCATTAAATAGTCATATTTTTCTAATTCTTTCACCAAACAACCGACCTTACCGTATGAAGTTAAATTTAACCAAAACCTTTCACCATGCAAATAGCCTAATCTTTTTTTACTAAAAGATTTTTTTACGTAAGGAATTTCTACTTTATTATAAAATAATTCTTTTTCATCTATATGTTCCGGCACCTTATAATCTATTTGATAAAAAAAAATTTTTTTAGAAATAGTATTTTTAATTTTATTAATAAATTCTTTAGAATAGATATTGTCAAAATAATGTATATATACTGGATAATCATACTTATTATTCCAGTTTTTATATAAATTTAACAAACATTGTTCTAAAATAAGAACTCTAGAAGACAACATATAAATAGCAGCATTATTTTTCATAAATTTTAATCTGAATAGAAAAAATTAGAAAACACCTTAAAAGCAAAATTGATTTAAAAATTTATTTAATTATCTTTTTAAATTAATTATTATTCTTAAACCAATCTATATATGATTTAACCCCATCTTCAATTGAAACATCAATATTCCAACCTAGTTCTTTTTTGATTTTCTGATTAGATATCTCGATACTATCTGTTTTAAGCTCACCTGCTCTAGATTTATCAACAATATATTCAATTTTTACCCCTTGGATATTTAAAGATACCAAATCAGCTAATTCTTTAATAGTAACATCTTTATCTCCCTCAAGATTATATATTTGATTATCCGCTCTACTATCTAAAGCAAGCAAGTGACCTTTTGCTAAATCTTTAACATGAATAAATCTTCTTTTTGCACTGCCATCACCATTAATTATTATTGGTTTATTGGATAGGGCATTTTCTGTAAATGCTCTTAAAACCAACCCTGGCCACATTCTTGGTCCATAAGGAATTCCATATCTTAAAATAGTAAAATTTAAATTTTTTAAAGATTTAAAGTCTTGACAAATAAACTCTGAGCATAATTTAGATGTAGTATAAAAATGACCGCCACATTCAGGTAAAATTTTACTTTTTTCATCTAAAATAATATTTCCATTTTCTTTTTTTCCATTTTTTTTATCAGCTGCGTTATAAACCCATACTGTACTTGCTAAAATAACTTTTTTAACATCACTATTTGCAGAAGCATTTAAAATTGAAGCTGTACCCGCAACATTATTGACCATAGTTTCATAAACATTTTCTAAAGATCTTCTTGCGTTTGCTATTGCAGCTATATGATAAACATAATCTATTTTATTTCTTTTCAAGAATTCTTCTATCTGTAAAGAGTCGGAAATATCTATATTTTCGTATAAATCTCCGAAGTCAGATTTAATCTTATCTATGTTAAAAACTTTGTGATTAGCTTCTTTTAATATTTCAATGATATGACTTCCAATAAAACCTGATCCTCCAGTAACTAATATATTGCTCATAAAGTTTTATTTAAAATTTTAAGCGTTTGATTAACTTCTTCGTCTGATAAATTTGGGTATATAGGTAAACATATATGTCTTTCACAAACTTCTTCTGCTTTTGGAAAACTTCCCTTTTTATAATTACCATCAAAAACTGGCTGAAGATGAATTGGTTGATCATAAACACCCCCTGGCAAACTTAACCCTTCTTTTTTACAATCATTTTTAAATTCTGCTTTATCAATTCCTTTAGGTAAATATACTATATATTTATACCATCCCGACTCACCATTTATAGGAAGTATCTTCTCATATTTATCTGATAAATTTTTAGTATACATATCTGCTATTTTACTTCTTTTTTCTAAAAAATTGTTTATCTCACTTATATGATTATTTCCGACACTTGCAGTCAAGTTACTCATTCTAAAATTACCGGAGAAAACTGTATGAACAGACTCCCACTGAGATTTTTTTCCATAATCTCTTAAAGATTTACTTTTTTCAGATATATCTTTATCATTTGTAAGGACCATGCCTCCCTCTCCAGATGTAAAAGTTTTTGTTGAAAAGAAAGAATAAGCAGCAGCTATTCCAAATTCTCCTGAATGCATTTTATCAAATGTTGAACCATGAGCATGTGCCGCATCCTCAATTAAATATATGTTATTTTCCTCACAAAATTTTTTAATTTCCAAGATTTCATCTGTGATAATTCCACCAATATGCACTACACAAACAGCTCCTGTATTTTTATTGTAATTTTTTTTGATATTATCTAAGTCTAAACACATATTTTTGTAAGAAACATCTGCTAAAATTGGCTTTGCACCAGCAAACATTGCTGCATTATAAGTTGCAATAAATGTATTGGTTGGCATTATAACCTCTTTATTTTTTAAATCTAAAGATCTGAAAATTACTTCTAGAGCTGCTCCACCATTAGAAACAGCTATACCATATTTACATTTATTAAATTCGCTCCAATTTTTTTCAAATGTTTCTACATACTTCCCCGAAGCTAACTGACCAGTATTTAGAATATCATTTAAATCTTCAGTTATTTTTAATTTTTGATTTTCTGTAAAATAAATTTTTAATCCTTTTATATCCATGATACTGCATTAGATGATTTTAAAAAAAAAATAAAGGAATAATTTTCTAAATCATTTTTTTATAATTTTATCCTCCACCCAAGAAAAAATAAAATGACCTAAAAAAATATGAGCTTCTTGAATTCTAGCAACATTTTCAGAGTCCACTATGATTTTATAATCACACAAATGTTTAGCTTTTCCTCCATTATTTCCCAGAAAACCAATAGTAGTTATCTTCTTTTTTTTGGCTTCTCTTAAAACTTTAATTATATTTTTTGAATTACCAGATGTTGTAAACACCAATAATATATCATCTTTCTTTGAAAGAGCTTTAAAAGGACGTAAAAATATGTCGTCGAATTTATAATCATTACCACATGCTGTTAATGTAGATGTGTCTGTATTTAGTGTAATTGCTGGAATTGGCTCTCTATTTATTTTTGGTCTCAATCTTATCAAAAACTCTGCGGCCAAATGCTGAGCATCTGCAGCTGAACCACCATTACCACACATTAATATTTTTCCACCTTTTTTCAACTTTTTAAAAATTCGGTTTGATATTAATTCAACATTTTTTGAATTATCAGTTAATTTTGTAATGATATTATTGTGCTCAGAAATGTTATTTAAAAATGAATTTTTCACAAACTATCTTTAACTCTTTATATGAGCTCGTAATTTATTTGCAATTGGTATTTCTTCCTCTAATATATTTCCAAGCATCTCACTACCTAAGGCCACATGCATCTTATCAATTGACTCAGTGAGATTTTTCATACCTTTTGGTTCAAGTGAAGCTGCCTGATCGCTACCATACATTGTTCTATCAATTGTTATATGTCGTTCTAAAGAACTAATACCAAGCATAAAAGCAGCTAATGAGACTGCAACACCATTTTCATGTCCACTATAACCAACATTGCATTTATACTTATTTTTTAATGCATTAATGGTCAATAAATTTGCGTCTTCAACTTTCATTGGATAAGTAGATATGCAATGCATTAATTCAAAACTACAATTATTTTTTTTAAATATCTCTACTGCAGTAGAAATATTTTCCTCAGAAGACATTCCTGTAGAAATAAAAGTATGTTTTTTTCTTTTGGACACTTCTTCCAAAAAATTTAAATCCACTATCATTGCTGAAGCAACCTTATTAAACTCGAGATTAAATTTATCTAAAAAATTTAAACTTTTTATATCCCATGCTGATGCAAACCAACGAATTTTTTTTAACTTGCAATAATTGTCAATTTCTAAATATTCTTTCTCTGAAAATTCCAATCCTTCCTTTTGTTCTCTTTGAGTACTACCCCAAGGACTTTCACGTTTTGAATTGAGTAATTCTTCAGAATAAACAAGGCTAATATCTCTTTTTTGAAACTTAACAATATCAAAATTGGCATCAACAGCCGCATCAATCATTTTTTTAGCTAATGATAAATCTCCGTTATGGTTAATACCAATTTCAGCTATCAAAATAGGCTTTTTAATCATCCATATTATTTATATCATATTATAACAAAAACAAAGTGTTATTTTAATTTACAATATTAATAAATAAATTTTTTGGACAACTTTTAAAAATATTTTTTTTTATAAATATGTGAAAATTAATTTGAGGAAAACATTTAACTAATTTTAAAAAATTTTTTTTTAGTTTATATCGTGCATTAACTAATTGCTTGTAATGATCTTTATTGGATTTTTTTACCTCATCCTTTATACTTTTAGAAATATAACTATCAAAATAAAAATTAAACCCAAAAAGATAAATATTCTTAATATTTGATAAATTTGCTACATAACAAATACACATCAGTCCATTATTGTTTAACCACCAAAATTTCAATAAATTATCGGGTAAATATGAAAATTTTTTATATAAAATATTACATTTATAAGATTTTCTTCTACCATAGTTGAATGTTTTCATAGACTCACACCTTCCTAACAAAACTTTACCTATTACTAATTTGAATAAAATAAAAATTGAGGGAATGGTTTCTATAATATTTGTAAATAAAAAAATTATTTTATTTCTAAAAATTTCTTGGAAATTTTTAGGAAAATCTTCAGTTGTAAAATTTACAAAAAAAATACTTTTAAATTTAAAAAATTTTTTATAATTTTTAAAAAAATATGATGTCGATTGACCACGACCTAAAATAACTACATTTTTACTTGGTTTTTTATTGCTGAAGTTAAAAAATGGGTTTAATATAATTCCCAGGAGCAAAAAAAAGAATCTTCTTAAATAAAAGTAAAAAACTTGTTTTTTATTTACTTTATAACCTTTTGATACTCTTATTTTGTACTTTTTAAATATATTCAACTTATAATTTTTAAAAATTTGTGTAAACTTACTAATTGAGTCAATCAATCTTATTAATTGATCAAAAAATTATAACCTAATACAATATTATGAAAAAGAAAATAATACATTCCATTATTCTTGCCAGGGGTGGTTCAAGAGGTATAAAAAATAAAAATCTTTTAAAAATTAAAAAAAAACCTCTTATTTTTTGGTCTATAAAAAAATCATTAAAGTCCAAAAAAATTAATTTTACTTGGTTAAGTAGTGACAATCCAAATATCTTAAAAACGGCGCAAAAATTTGGTGCAAACATAATTAAACGTCCTAAAAATATTTCCAATGATAAAGCTTCATCGGAAAGTGCTTGGCAACACGCTATTGACTTTATAAAAAAAAATTATGTAATTGATGTTGTGGTTGGTATTCAACCAACTTCTCCAATCAGAGGTAATAATGATTTTGACAAAGCAATAAAACTATATAATAAAAAAAAATTTGATAGTTTATTTTCATCTACTAAAATTCAAGATGTCAATATTTGGAAATATAAAAAGAACAATTTGGTTGCTAATTACAATTTTAAAAAAAGAAAAATAAGGCAAGATATAGTTAATAATTATTTGGAAAATGGATCATTTTATATCTTCAATGTTAAAAAATTTAAAAAAAGCAATAATAGGCTTTTTGGAAAGATTGGAACATATGAAATGGATAAAAAGTATAGTTTTCAACTTGATGATTATGTTGACTTAAAAATCATTAAATCATTAATTTAAAAAATTTAGTTAATACAATATCTCAAAAATTTTTTTCAGTGCATAAATCAAGCCAATTGAGCTATTAGTACTGGTCAGCTGCACGCATTACTGCGCTTCCACATCCAGCCTATCAAC
>MDTA01215126.1_pt1 | contig 24482 bp, 25 predicted proteins | sample 811151 | NCBI WGS metagenome assembly MDTA01 (sample SAMN05326648, study PRJNA326480) | marine metagenome | isolation source: seawater | place: Indian Ocean: South | collected 2010
ACTGAATGAGCCTTTTGCAAATTTAGCAGATATTAAAAAAGCAAAAAAATTATTAGATTGGGAACCTACAACTGATTTAATCAGTTGGATAAAAAACTATAAAAAAACTAAAGGGTTAAAATAATATGAGTAAGAAAATTTTAATAACTGGTGGCGCCGGTTTCATTGCACACCATGTTATAGATAAAATTTTATCTACCACTGATTGGGAAATTATTACCTTAGACAGACTTGACTTCAGCGGTAATTTAAATCGTCTTAAAGAGGTTGTCTCTTCTTATCCTGAATCAGAGCAAAAAAGAGTTAAAGTTGTTCATCACGACTTAAAAGCTGAATTAAACCCTGAAATTATTTCAACTATCGGTGAAGTTGATTTTATAAGCCATTTGGCGGCAGGGTCACATGTTGATAGATCAATTACTTATCCTTTAGAATTTGTAATGGATAATGTTTTAGGGACTGCTCATATTTTAGATTATGCACGAAAATTAAATAACTTAGAAAGATTTGCTTATTTTAGTACTGATGAAGTTTTTGGGCCAGCTCCAAAAGGAATTAATTATAAAGAAAATGATAGATATAATTCCACTAACCCTTATTCAGCTTCAAAGGCAGGGGCAGAAGAGTTGGTAGTGGCATTTGAAAATACTTACGGAATACCTTCATTAATTACTCATACCATGAACGTTTTTGGAGAAAGACAAAATCCCGAGAAGTTCATTCCAATGGTAATTAAGAAAGTAAGAGATAATGAAGTTGTAACAGTACACGCAAATCCTGAAAAAACTATAGCAGGTTCAAGACATTACATTCATGCTGAAGACGTTGCTGAAGCTTTAATGTTCCTTTTTAATTATGATATGTCATTGTTTTCTCCAGATGCTACTGGAATTAAATGTCAAAAGTTCAACATAGTTGGTAAAGATGAAATTGATAATCTTTCTTTGGCACAATTTATTGCAAAAGTTCAAAATAAAAATCTTGATTATGAAATGGTTGATTTTCATTCTCAAAGACCAGGGCATGATTTAAGATATGCTCTCGATGGCTCAAAAATGAAAAAGATGGGTTGGGAGCCACAATCAGCATATGATAGACTTGAATCTACCATTAACTGGACTTTAGATAATGATAGATGGCTATCGATTTAATCAATATCTTTATCTACAACAGCTCTTCCTTTGAGCTTTTCCCAATCTTTTTCTGGCCTTAATTTTAAATTAGTACTCCATGCTGCTTGAAGAACTTTAGTATCAATATCTAAGTCTTTGGAAAACTTTATTAGTGCCTGAATATCTTTAGGGAAGCAGCTACCGCCAAAACCTAATTTTCCATCATGCCCTGGAACATTCACATGCGATAATCCAACTCGGTTATCTAATGTAAATCCTTCGAGAGCTTTATCCCAATCAGCATTAATTTTATTAGCTATTAAAAACATTTCATTCATAAATGACACTTTAGTTGCTAAAAATGTATTATTCATATATTTAATTAATTCAGCGGTTTGAAAATTAGTTTGAACAATAGGAATTTTGTTCTGAAATCTCCATCTATAGAGTTTAGCTGCAATTTCTGTATCATTTTTATCACCGCCTAAGATAATTCGGGATTGATTTAAAAAGTCCTCATTAGCATTTTTTTCTGTTAAAAACTCAGGATTAAATACGATATTTAATTTCTTATACTTTTTTAAGAAGATTTCAGTAGACCCAGGAATGACCGTTGATTTTAGAAGAATAATATTTTTTACTTTAATTATTTTATTAATTCTAGAAAGAGTATCATCAACTATTTCCAAATTAATTGATCCATCAGTATTTGATGGAGTTGGCACCGATAAAAATATTATTTCAGATTGATTAACTGTTTCTTCTAAAGAATGAGAACTTAGCTGGGGATTAATATCATAAATTTTAATTTCAGCTACATAATTTGGATCACATGAGAAACCATTATTTATTGCACTACCAACAAATCCTCTTCCAATTATGCCTATTTTCATAATATTTAATGTAGTAATTTCAAAACAATGGTCAAAGTATATCTATTTAATATTAAACGAAACCATTCAAAAACAACAAGAAATTCTAGATGAATATTTTTGAAGGAAAATACTTTTTAATAAAATATCTAGGATTATTTCTAGGAATAATTGTTACATTTTTGCAGCCAAAATTCTTTAATACTTTTTTTACTGTGGATGAATTTGCATTTTTGCTACTTCTTTTTGGGATATCAAATTATTTATTATTATTTGATGGAGGTTTGTCAAAATCTATTTATCCATCAATCAGAAAAAAATTTATCGATAATATTTCATTAAATGATGAGGTAATAGATTTATTCAGTGTTTTTAATCTCATAGGTTTAATTAGTTTTATAGTTTTTGGTTTTGCTGCGTTATTATTTCATCAACTATATATAACTAATTTTAAAATATTATTTATCTTACTTTTTTCTTTTTTTATGTCAGTTAATGTACTTATTTCATTTTATAAGAATATATTATCTGCTATTGATGAATATATTTTCTTTGAAAAAATTGATGTTTCAAGGAAGATTATTAATATTTTGATGATTTTATTGCTATACATAGATCATTCATTTGTATCATCAATTTTATTTGGTTTTCTTTCACTTTTAGTGCTGTATGTTTCATTGCTCTATAAAGTTTGCTTTAAGATAAATATTTCATTTTTTAAAATATTCTCAATCAAATACGGTTCAATTAAAAGAGTAGTAAAAAAATACTATACTGATTCGAAAGATAGCTTAATCTTTACTATTAATGAGATTCTAATTTATAATGGAGGGTATATTATTTTCCCCTTCTTCTTAAATAGCTATGAAATTATTATCTACGGTTTGTGGGTTAGATTATTTACAGGGATATCAATGTTATTTAGAGCTATTACTGATATCTCAATACACAACATAACCAGAAATTATTTCGAAGGTAAAAATTACGAAGTAATAAAAAACCTTAAGATAATTACATCACTAAATTTTATAATTATATTTTGCTCTTTCTTAATCTATTTTTTATATCAAGATAATCTATTTTTTCTTTGGCTAAACAATGAATATTTTTTTTCTAAGCTAACTAATGCTGCTTTATGGATCATCATAATCGCAAATGCCCTACAGCACATTGCAGGGACTTTTTTGATTTCGGTCGGAGGTAATTTTCAGTATATAAAAAAGCTTAGTTCTATGATAATGATAACCATTATGACATCGAATATAATTCTTGGATATATTTATAATAATATCAATATAATATTATTATTTTTATCTATATTTTATGCTTTTGGTTCTTTAGTGTATATGCTAAGACTAATAAAGCACAATGAAAGCAATGTCAAAATTTAGTATTCATAGCTACAAAGAGATTATCCATCTTAAAAATAATCAATCTAGATTTGATAAAATCACTATTCATGTAAATAAACTTAAGGATAAAAATATTTTAAGATTTGCTTTTAAGTATGCTTTACATGCTTTAAAGATTGGCGGGGAAATGGTTATAGTTGATGAAGTGGGACCTTTTTTTGGAACAGATAGAAATCTTTATTGGTCAAAATATCGTATTTCTTTTTGGCAAGTAAAGCAAGAGCTGTTTAAGACTCTAAAGAATTTCATAAATCCATTATTGATTGATGAAAGTAAAGGAACTATTGTAGTTAAAAAAACACAATCCTACACAAATTTTAAAGGAATAACTTTTGGCTTATTATTTTCTGGGAATGAAAATGAGCTAGATTTACTAAAAAAAACAGTTTCAAGTATAAAAAAGTTAAATTTTTCAAATATTCCTTATGAAATTATTGTTTGCGGTCCAGAAAAAAGCAGAGAAACGGTTGATCAATTAATTGGAAAAATTAATTATGTAGCATATAATGAAACGAATATCAGATTTATGGTTGGAATCAAAAAGAATCTTATTTTTTCTGAGTCAAAATTTGATATGCTAATAATATCACACTTAAGAATTCAATTCAACGATTCAATCCTAAATCTTTTTGATCGAAATTTTGATTTTATTACTACAAAAATTATTTATCGCACTAAAAATAAGATATACCCTTATTTAGACTATGTATTAACGCAAGCATATAATGTTAATTTCAAAAAAAAGTCAGATAATCTTTTTAAAAAAAGCTTTGTTTATTATTTACAAAATTTTAGAAATAAAGTCCCTTATATCGATGGGGGCTTAAATATTTTTAATAAAAATGTGGTCATAGATCCACCTTATTCAAATGAGATAGCATGGGGCGAGGCAGAAGACTTAGAATTATCAGCACGTTTATTTTATAATGGTATTTTAATTGATTATCATGATGATATTACATCAGAGTCTTTGACAGACAAGGTTAATGTTAATAAAAGTTTATATCAGAAAGTTATTTCCGAACTAAAAGATATTTTTTTATAATATGGGCTTACTACTTTATTCTTCAATCTTTTATCAGCAGGGTTTTTCATATTTATCTCCTACACTTTTTTTTGGAACAATAATAGCTTTATTGATTGTCCTAACTAATAAAAATATAAAGTTTAATTTCGAACTATTTTTAATATTATCACTTCCACTGCTCCTTTCAGTTCTAACCTCAATTATTGGATTAATTTTCCAAAATTTTGATTCATACTATTTTTTTCTATCTCTGACTACTCTATTTCATCATATGGTATACATCACTTTATTTGTTTTTTTATTTAGTAGTCTAAAAAAAAGCTATTCACTATTTACATTACAGTCCGCAATGTTGGTATTAAGTTTTTTTGGCTTTCTGCAGCTATTTCAATATCAATTTAACCTTAATGTGTTTCACTTGAGAGCTACTCATCCTGCCTTTGCAGGCCATATGGGCGAAATTTTTGGAGGCGATTATTCAGGTGCTACTTTTAGAATTAGTGGATTGTTTCAAGAACCTGGTGATTTGACTATGTTTTTATCTCCCCTTATTTTATTGATCTACTTTCATTATGATTTTAAAAGAAGTTTTTCATTAGGTATTATATCAGTACTTCTTTTTAATTTTAGTAGAGGTCTATCAGGTATTGTTGCAATGGTATGCACAATTTTATTTATCAATCTCAATAGGCTAGTAAATTTAAGATATCTAATGATTATCGGATTTATGTTAACGCTTTTCATTTTTAATTATTCTGAAAGGCTATCATATATTATTCAAGGAAACGATCCTTCATTTAACATGCGTTTTCTGACAATTACTTCAGGAATAGAATATATTTATCAAGATGGCTCTGATTTTTTCTTTGGTAAAGGTCTTGGAAGTTCAGCTGAAATTAACTTGAATACTGGCGATACTTCAATTAAATCAGACTATATAAGAATTTTATTTGAACAAGGGCTTGTAGGTCTAAGTCTATATACAGTCTACGTTATGTACATATTATCATTTTATAGGCATAAAAAAACATTTATCGCCATTTTTGTCTATTTTTTAATGTTAGGAATCTTAGGTGATACAATGTCACTTTTTTATAGATATATATTTTTATCTATGGCATTTTTAAGCATATCACATAGAAATATTGAGGAAAGAAGTGAAAAAGAAAAAAATCTTATTTATAGCAACTAGAAATTTTTATCCTACTGACTCTGGTGATAAACTACACTCCCTAGGTGTTGTAAAGAAAATTTCAGTTGAAAATGATGTATATCTATTAAATTTTTTAGATTCTCACTCGTATTCAAGTACTGATTTAGAGAAATTGAACAAGTTTTGTTATAAAGTATTTTCATATAAATTGCCTGAAAATTCAATATTTATTACTGCGCTAAATACTTTGAAGGGCAATACTTGGATGATTGCAAAAAGAAGCAATTCTTTTGCAAAGAGAAAGATAAAAAAAATTATAGCTGAACATGGACCTTTTGAAATCATTATCTGGGATCATTTACGTGCAACCGCAAACTTTGTTTCAAATGATAGTTTCAACACTCTTTTTGAACATAATAATGAGTTAAAAATCATAAAAAATATGCGTGATTTAAATAAAAATATTTTTATGAAAACATTATTACATATACAAGTATGTTTAATGAAGAAGTATTTAAAAGCCATTTATAATAATGTTCAAAAAATAGTATTCGTTTCAAAAGAGGATATCGATACTCAATTCATAAATAAATCAACATATTTAAAACAATTAATTTTGAATTTTGAACATGGTTCTTTCATTGATAGTCGATCTTCTAAAACAAAACTATTATTTGTTGGCAGTTTAGATTGGTATCCCAATGTGAATGGAATAAAATGGTTCATTGAAAATATATACCATGAATTGGAAAAAAAACAACCGCATTTTGAGTTAAATATTGTTGGGCGAAACCCCTCCAAAAATTTTGAAAAATTACTAGGAAAATATCCCAAAATTAATCTTTTCAAAAATGTTAAATCGGTGGAAAAATTTTTTTTAGAATCAGATATATTTATAAATCCCATTTTTGATGGAGGAGGAATTAATATTAAGATTTTAGAGGCATTATCTTATGGAATACCAATTATTAGTAGCTCCTTTGGACTTAGGGCGTATATTGGATCCGAATTTATACCACATGCAGATAATACCGATCAGTTTATGTTCCATTTTGAAAAATTAAAATCTGATTATTATAATGAACTTATAATTTCTGAATTAAACTTTTATAATGATTATCAACAGAAGAATCTTTTAGAAATACAGAAGTTTTTACCTTAATAAGAAATTACTTTTTTAAGCTTTCTCTTATTTTTGTTGCAGATATTTCCTTGATATTTTTTGGAGGTTTATGTTCAATAATTCCATAGCCCACACCTCTGCCATAATTAATTGATTCAATATCAGGTATTATTATAACTTTAACTTTACCCTCAGTTATTAGTTCGTTTAATTCATTAGATATATTTTCTAAAACTTCAGATGGGGAATATGGATTATTTTTGTCTGCTTCGATATCTCTAATACATATAAGTACATTTTTGCCTTTATTTAATCGTTGATCAATGAGCCATCTATGACCTTTATGCCAAGGTTGCCATCTTCCTATAAACATCGAATATTTCATTTATATTTTCCTCAATAGGTTTAGTAGTATTAATATCAATAAAATTATCTAATGGAGCTTCATAATCTTCAGCAAAATATGACTCTTTACCCCGAATTTCATTTGTATGAGTGTAAAACTCTTGTACGTTATTTAAAGACTTTATTTCTTCTCTAAGATCTCTATATGGTGATACTAATGATACTAGCACTAAATAGCCTTTATTATGTGAGAATTTTGCAAGATTCATAGCAAGTCTAATATTATTGCGCCTTCCTTTTTCTGAATAGTCCTTATTATCAGTTAGATCACGTAAATCATCGCCATCAATATGAACTATTTCTTTTTCATGAATAGAACATTTATCAATTAAAACTTCTTTAATAAATTTTCTAGTAAGTGTAGTCTTTCCTGATCCAGGCTGACCTGTAAACCACAGTATCACTTATGACCTATCTTCTTCATCGTTGCCATAATAATATTGATAATAATCATAATAGTATCCTCCGCCATAAGATGTAGCTTCACTTGCAGCGTTAAGAATTGTACCATAAATCTTTATTTCGTTATTATTTAAATTAGTTATTGATCTGTCTAAAGCACCTTTGTGAGTAACTCCAGATCTTATAACCAATAGTAATTGATCAACATACTTAGCAGTTATAAATGCATCTGTGACGGCTATTAGTGGTGGAGTGTCTAAAATAACAACATCAAATTTATCTTTTAAAGTTGTTATAAGTTTTTTGAGTTTAATTGAGCCTAAAATTTCAGATGGATTTGGAGGAACTGGTCCAGAACATAGTACTGATAAATTTTCGGTATCTGTTTTTTGAATATAATTATCAATATCACCACCCTTTTTTATAAAAGTGGTAATACCATGATTCTTATCCATATTAAATACTTTATGCACAACAGGTTTTCTTAAGTCAGTATCACAAATAATTACTTTTTTGCCAAGATTTGCATAAGTAATTGCAAGGTTCATGCTCGTTGTAGATTTACCTTCTCCGGGACCTGAACTGGTAACGAGTAAGCTAACTTTTTCGTCTGAATTAAGAGAGATTGATGTTCTTAAAGCTCTGTAAGCTTCTGCAATTGGGGACTTTGGATCTTCATGTAGAATAAGTCTTCGTTCAATAGTTTTGCTTATTTGTGAATCTTGAGGTTTATTAGGATTTTGTTTTTTTTGTCTTGTTCTTGAAGATGCTAAGTTAGGAATAATAGTTAAAATTGATAAACCTCTAGCTTCAATTTCTTCAATACTCTTAATTGTATTATCAAAAAACTCTTTAATTGCGATTCCTACAATACCAAAAACTATACTAAGAAAAGAGGCAATTAATAAAATCAAACCTGTTCTAGGAGTTGCTTTTTTATAAATTGGTACCGCTGGATCAATTATTTTGACTTTTCCTAACTGTGAAGCCTCTGAAATTCTTGCTTCTTCAAACTTCTGTTTCATTAGAGTGTACGTTTGCTCTAAAATAATTCTATCTCTCTCTAATCTTGAGAGTACCAAATATTTTTCTGGTAGAGATTTTAATTGGCTTTCATAATTGTCTACTTGTTTTTTCAATTCTTTGTTTTTAGTGAACATGCCAGCTTCAGTTAATTCTAGAGTAATCAAAGAGTCAACTAATGCTTGTCGATACTCAATTGGATTAGATGAAGCTATTTGATTTGTAAATAATACTGTCGTTTGTTTTTCAATTGACATCTTTAAATTGTCAATTTTAGTCTTAAGATCTTTTAAAGCAGGATGATTTTCCCCTTCAAGTGAAAGAGTAGAAATATATTCAGCTTCTAAAATTCCCAATTCATTCCTTAAGACAAATAATTGGTTATTTAACGTGTTTGTAATAGCTTGAGCAAGACTTTTTTCTCCATCATCGAGTGAGTTTGTATAATATTTTTTTCTTTCCCTTAATATATTAAGCTCTGTATCGCTTGCAAAGTACTCCGCTTCAATTGTTTTTAATTGTTCAAGAATAATCTCAGAATCTTTATCTAAAACAAAAATTTTATTTTTCTCCTGGAAGGTTTTTAATTTTGTTTCAACATCTAATAATTCAGATGACTTTATTTTTAATTGTGTATCCAAAAAGTTTTGAAGATAAATTAATTCATTATTTTCCCATTTTTTATCTTGCTGTTGATAAACTGATATAAGTGTGTTAACAATTAGCGCGGCTTCATCTGGATCATTAGATTCATAGGAAACATTTAGTATTTCAGTATTTGGAATGTTTTCAATGGTCCAATTTTCTCTCAACTCTTTAATTAATTCTGTTTCCAAAGAGTCCGTGTAAACTGATTCAATATCATCAAAAACTTCTCTATTTAAAAAAAATAATGTTCTTATAGAGTTTTTAACTAGGTCATCATCTTTTTTTGTTCTAAGAAGATAAAGTTTTTCCCCAGATTTTATCAAATTATCGATTGTTTTTTCTGATACTGTTCTAGAGGTTAACAGCTCAATTTCATTTTCAACAAAGTTTTTTTCTTTTCCCATGGCCATTTCAAGTAATGGATTCATTCTTGAGGCATCTTCTTCAAGAAATATCTTTCCTGTTGATATGTAGGTTGGCAACGTCGCTAATAAAAAAAGGAATGACAAAAAGAATGAAGTAGCAAGTGAAAGAAGAAGAACCTTATAATTTTTTCTTAACAAAAAAATTATTTCTCTAATGCTTATGGAGTCAATCTCTTTATTATTTAAATTATTATCATTCATCGTTAGTGAATTCCATTAATCTTTAAGATTTTCAATTGTATATAATACATTTACAAGCTGAAGTAGCGCTCCAACTAGGCCAGATCTAACTAAGATTTTATTACCAGTAGATTCTTTAATAATTATGGTATCATATGGTTTTAAAATTATTTGATTTAAATCTTTTGAAGAGGACGACATTAAGGATTTTAAGTTATAGGATTTCATTTTACTATCAATTGATAATAATTGCACATCTTTTAAGTTTGCTCCATCCATTGGACCTCCAGCTAAAGATATTGCATTAATTAAGCTTGCACCATCATAAATAAGATAAGTTCCTGGGGATTTAACATGACCCCATATATTTATATAAATTCTTACAACTCCATCTTCTCCGGTGACGTATTTTTCGCCAGTGATGTCCATCATATTTTTTTTAGAGCTTTGTGTTAAGCTTTGAGCGTTAGCGGTGCTATAAATCAGTAGAAAACCTAAAAAAATGTAAAGTATTTTTTTGTTCATTACTGGGTAATATATATGCTTTTTAAATTAAATAATATCATTTTTTAAATAATGTAGAAAGGTGATTAAAAAAGGATTTTTTAGTGTTAGTTGCTGGAATATAATCCACTGCTTTTCCGTTACAGATTCTATAAGAATTTTCATTTACTATATCTGCTATTTCAGATCCATAAATTTGGATTAATTTTTGTGAAGCCTCTTTTAAGCAAAAATTTCTTCTATTATTATTATGAGCATCAGAACCAATTATGTGATATAATCCATTATTTATAAGATCAAATGCAATATTTTGAATATTTATACCAAAATCTCCTGTTATACTTCCACAGTTTATTTGCAATATGTAGCCTTTATCCACCCAACTTTTTGCTATATCAATATCTTGTTGGACTTTCAAATACCTTTCTGGATGAGCAATTATTGGTGTAATGCCATTAGTTTCTAATTCATAAAAAACATTATCAATATCATTGGGTATTAATAATGGATGAAATTCAATTAACATATATTTTGAAGAAATAGTTATCAAGGGATTATCTATTAAATCAACTAAATTTGATTGATAATATACTTCTGCATATGATTCTAATTTTACTTTAATTCCATTGTTATTAGCCAATTTTTCAATTTTTTTAGTTTTCTCAATTATATATTCGTATTCAGTATTTAGAAAATCCATTTTTGGGTGCTGAAAGTGAACGGTGTTAATAATAGTTTTTACACCATCTTCATAAGATTTTCTTAACATGTCTAATGACATTTTAGAGCTTTTAGATCCATCATCAATTTTCGGTACAACATGATTGTGAAAATCAATCATCTTTATTAGAATCTTTTGGTATATTCAAAAATAAACATATAACTAAATTAATAATTTTTTAGTTATAGAGATAAGATTATATGTCGGGCCCATAGCTCAATTGGTTAGAGCAACGGACTCATAATCCGCAGGTTCGGGGTTCAAGTCCCTGTGGGCCCACAAATGAGTAGTCATTCGTATATATTGAATCCAAAAAATGAAGATATATTTATTAATATTAATGGAGAGTTGCTCCATAGAAGTGAAGCGAAAATCTCTGTTTTTGATAGTGGATTTTTATTAGGAGATGGCGTTTGGGAAGGAATTAGATTACACAAGTCAAAGCTCATATTTATAGAAGATCACCTTGATAGATTGTTTGCAAGCGCAAAAGGTATTTCACTAGATATTTCATACTCAAAACAAGAAATAATTAATGAAATAAATAAGGTTTTAAATAAGAATAAGATGGATGATCAAATACATATTCGTCTTGTTATATCTAGAGGTGATAAAATTACTCCATATCAAAATCCTAAGACAAATGTAGGACCCATCAATCTAGTTATCATTCCTGAGTATAAAAAAACAGATCCTATGACCTACATAAAAGGCATTAGTATTGGTAGAGTTCCAAATATTAGACCGAATGAAAGCATATTAAGTCCTCACTATAATACTTTAAGTAAGTTGAATTGTATTCTAGCAAGTATTGAGGCTAATAAGCTTGGATATGATGAAGGTATTATGAATGATATAAATGGCAACATTAGTACATGTAATTCTACCAACCTATTTTTTATTAAAAATAATAAAGTTTTAACTTCTACTGGAGAATATTGCTTAAATGGTATTACAAGAGGTAAAGCTGTTTCAATATGTAATCATAATAATATAAAGTGTTATGAAACAAACTTTACATTTGAAGATATTGAGGATTGTAATGAAGCTTTTGTAACAGGTACATTTGCAGGTATTATTCCTGTATCACAAATTGAAGGTAGAAAGCTAGAATCGACTAATTCTGATTCTTTAGTTAATAAAATTAGAATGCTATATAATCAAGAAATTCAAGAATACATAGGCTAGTATGAAAATTGCTTGTTGGTCAGGGCCACGAAATATATCTACTGCGCTTATGAGATCTTGGTCTTCAAGAAAAGATTCATTTGTTTCTGATGAACCTTTTTATGCTTACTACCTCAAAGAAAGACAGTTAAAGCATCCAATGTATAAAGAAATTATTGATTACTATCCTAATAAATATGATGATGTAGTTAAAGGTCTTAGTTCTGAAATACCTTATGGGAAAAAATATTGGTATCAGAAACATATGGCACACCATTTAATTGATTTAAAAAATATCGGGTGGATTAAAAATTTTGAAAATTGTATTCTAATTCGTCATCCTAAAAATGTTATCGTGTCTTATGTTAAGAAAAATAATCTCAATCATGTAGATGAGCTTGGGTATACTCAACAATATAAAATCATGAAATATTTAGAAAGTATTGGTAAAAAGTTTATTGTGATTGATTCAAAAATCTTGCTTGATAATCCGAGAAAAATATTATTACAATGGTGTAACCATCTCGGAATAGAATTTGATAGCTCTATGTTAAAATGGGATAAAGGGAATCATCCGCAAGATGGAATTTGGTGGCAACATTGGTATGATAATGTCATTAAAACAACTCATTTTCAAAAATTTTCTAAAAGCCAAAATGAATTTGATATAAAATATCAATCTATTTACGACGAAGCATTAGATTATTATGAGAAATTGTATTATTTTGCAGAAAGATGAATTTATTATTAAACCTATGGAAACAGCCTTCCTGGATAAAATGGTTGGTTTACTTTGGAATTGCATATATCTTATTTTTAATTAAAGATGCATTTGCAATTGTACTTTGGTTTTTATTTTGTATCATTCTTTATTATATCATTTTTGCTGGTAATATCTTTCAAACAAGGACTTATTATGAAAAAAATAATAATTAGTTACCTACTTTTTGCTTTTATTTCATGTCAAGAAAATAGACCTCATGGATCTCAGTATAATCTACCTGAATTGACTGAAAACAATTATTTAATGGGATATTTAAATGAAAATCGTTCTAGTTACAGAGTATCTTTTTATGATATTAATATTGATTTTGATATTGAGGAAAAATCAATTAATGGATTTGTAACAATAAAAGCTGAAAGCTTAAATGATTTGGATAAAATACAAGTAGATTTAGCTGAAAATTTGAATATCTATAAAATATTATATAATAATCAGGAGCTATCTTTTTCAAGAAAGTTGGATGCTGTACTTATTAGTTTTCCTTCCATAATAAATAAGGGAAATTTATTTGAATTTACAGTTTACTATGGAGGAATCCCTCAAAGAGCAGATAATCCACCCTGGGCAGGGGGATTTACATGGTCCAAAGACAAAGATGATAGAGACTGGATTGCAGTTTCATGTGAAGGAGAAGGTGCAAGAATTTGGTGGCCAAATAAAGATCATATTACTGCGGAGGGAGATAGTGTAAGAATGGCATATACTATTCCTTCAGATATGGTTGCAGTTGGCAACGGAAACCTAAGAAGTATTTCAAAAAATGGGAATAAATCAACTTATGAATGGTTCGTTAAAAACCCAATTAACAATTACAATATTTCTGTTCAGATTGGTAATTATGTAGCTGTTCAAGATACATTTATAAAAGGTGATCAAGTTCATTTAATGAACCATTATGTTTTAGATTACAATAAAGAATTGGCGAGTAATTATTTCCCAATGTCAAAAGAAGTTATTCGCTTTTATGAAAAATATTTTGGTGATTATCAATGGTATGAAGATGGATATAAGTTAATTGAAGTTCCTTATTTAGGAATGGAACATCAATCTGCAGTTACATATGGTAATGGTTTTAGTATATATAATGGTGTTAGAAGTAAAAGTTGGCCAATGTATGGAGTAATGGACCCTCTTATTATTCATGAAACTGGACATGAGTGGTTTGGAAATAGTGTAACTGCATCAGACCCAACACATATTTGGATTCATGAAGGATTACAAGTTTATTCTGAAGCAATTTATTTTGAAGATAAATTTGATAGCTATGAAGTTGGAATACACTATTTGAATTCAATAAAGAATAGAATAGTAAATGAAATACCAATTGTTGGTAAAGAAAATGAAAATCATTGGGCATTGCATGGAGATACTTACATGAAAGGTGCTTGGATAATGCACACACTAAGAAGTGTTATTGATGATGATGAAGTTTGGTTCGCTATATTAAAAGAATTTATGATCGAAAATGCTAAAGGTTTTGCAAGTACAGAAGATTTTTTTGATAAAGTTACAGAAAAAACTGGCACTGATTATTCTTACTTTTCAGAACAATATTTTTATAGCCCAAATCAACCAGTGTTAGAATATTATCAAACAGATTCAAGTTTTCATTATAAATGGAGTAATGTTAATGATAATTTTATTATGCCAATGGGTTTACTAATTAATGGTGTAGAAAAAAGAGTTGAACCTAGTCAAGAATTTCAATCCTTTGAAATCAGAAAGCATGCAGCTATAGAAGTAATGGATTGGAAATTTTATGTTAAACCAATTCAAAAAAAGTAGCATTTTTAAATACAAAACACTTCTACTGATTTCGTTGATTTCTATAATTCAAGCCCAAGAAATTAGCAAAAATAAATACAGTCTCGTTTTAGCCCCTAATACATCTAATCAATGGTGGTCAACATATAATCAAGAGGGTGTTAAACCATCAGAGTTTAAATTTACTTATCAGGGTAATTACGAAAACAAAAAAATCAACTTTCATATTAACTTATCTGCTATTGATGATGGATTATACTTTGGTGAATCTTTTTTTAAGGTTAGCATATCTAAAAATAAATTTTTTAAAGCAGGAAAATATTATAGAGATTTTAGTACTTATCTTGATGACGATTTAAGTTCTGGTTCAATGCTAATAAGTCATAATGCTGAACCAATGCCAAAAATAGGATTTTTTAGTTCACATAGCTTTAAAAATAATATCAAAATTAACTTTGGAATTGCTCACGCTTCGTTTATAAAAAATGAGATTTATAATAAAGCACCTATGCTACATGAAAAATTTATCTACTTAAATTATCTGAACAATAACTATGAGCTTCAATTTGGATTTGTACATGTGGCAATGTGGGGAGGATCAACTGAACAGCTGGGAGCTTTGCCAAGTTCTTTCAAAGACTTTTTAAAGGTTATAGTTAGCGCTGACGGACCTTTATTGCTTGGAGAGCCACATGCAAATGCTTTAGGGAATCATTTAGGTATATGGGATTTTTATTATAAAAAAAATATTGATGAAAGATCAATAAAGTTATACTATCAACATCTTTTTGAAGATACGAGCGGTTTACGATTTGCTAATGGGATAGATGGTTTATGGGGATTACAATTATCCAATGATATTAAAGATAGACATATTTTATTTGAGTATATAAATACAATAAATCAAGACAACAATCCACCATACGTTGAAGAAGCATACTATAATCATTATCAGTATACAGACGGTTGGAGTTATAAAAAATATACACTAGGCAATCCTTTTATTAGTCATATAGAGCCCAATCCTTCAGAAGTTGTCCATTTAGGAATTAAAGGAAAATTTTCTAGCACTTTTTCATATAGTGCTAAATTATCTAAACTTATTAGTAAAAATGACTTTATTAAATATAAGTTAAGTTTAAAAAGAACAATTAATAATAAATCTGCATTACAATTCTCTTTTATTAATAACAAAAAAAGTAATGGATTAGAAGTGTCATTCTTAGGTATTATTTAGATGAAGTAAAGATAAAAAACATTATGAAAAAAATTAGAAGTAAAGCTCCTTTAAGAATTGGCCTTGCAGGAGGAGGAACAGATTTAGATGTTTATTGTAACGAACATGGTGGATACGTACTAAATACAACAATATCACTTTATGTTCATTGTAACATCCAAGTAAATTCTAGTAATGTAGTCATTTTCGAATCTCAAGATTTAAAAGAATCAGTAGAATTGCCTTTATCAAATAAATTCGAATTAGATGGACATATGGATTTATATAAAGCAACCTACAATACTATAATTGAAAAATATAAACCGAATTTTGAAGGATTTATTTTAAGTACATACTCAGATGTACCAAGTGGCAGTGGATTGGGAGGAAGTTCAACTTTAGTAGTTTCAATGATTAAAGCTTTTTCAGAGTGGTTTAACCTAGGAATTGGTGAATATGAAATTGCTAGTATGGCATTTGAAATTGAAAGAGAAAAAATAGGTATAATAGGAGGATCTCAGGACCAATATGCATCTACATTTGGTGGATTTAATTTTATGGAATTTTATAATAACAAGAATGTTATTGTTAATTCTTTGAGAATTAAACCCGACATATTAAATGAGCTTGAGAGTTCAATGGTTTTATATTTTACAAATATTCAAAGAAGTGCTAGCCAAATCGAAGAACAAAAAAAATCATTACTTTTAAAGGGACCTTCGTTAGATGCAATGCACCAAGTCAAGAAAAATGCTGTATTGATGAAAGAAAACCTACTAAAAGGTAATATTTTAAAATTTGCTGAAATATTAGATCAGGCATGGGAAAATAAGAAAAAAGTTTCTAAAGCCATATCTAATAGAAAGATTGATAAAATATATAATTTAGCAAAAGACTGTGGAGCTATTTCAGGTAAAATAAGTGGAGCAGGTGGCGGCGGTTTTATGTTTTTTATCATTGATTCTTCAAAAAAACATAAATTAATAAATGAATTAAAAAAACAAGAGGGAATGGTCATAAACTTTAACTTTATAAATGAAGGTGTTAAGTCATGGATAGTAGAATAAGCAAAATTTCTGTACAGATAAATGATTCTATAAAAGTGAAAAAAAATATTTTGCAGGATGAAAAAATATTAAAACAGATTGAATCTGTATGTGAACAGATTATTGAGGTATATAGTAATGGGAATAAGGTTATTATTGCTGGTAACGGTGGAAGTGCAGCAGATGCTCAACACATGGCTGGAGAACTAGTTAGCAGATTTTATTTTGATAGGCCAGGTTTACCTGCTATTGCTCTTACTACTGATTCTAGTATAATGACTGCCATAGGTAATGATTATTCGTTTGAAAGAATTTTTTCTAGACAAATTGAAGCTAATGGTATAAATGGTGATATTTTCATCGGAATTTCAACAAGCGGAAATTCGTCAAACATTATTGAAGCTCTAAAGGTAGCAAAAAATAAAGGAATTATAACAGTGGGCTTAACTGGAAAAGATGGTGGACTTATGAAAGAGGAGTGTAGTGTCTGTATTTGTGTTCCTTCAAATGAAACTCCCAGAATCCAAGAAGCACATTTGGTTATTGAACATATTATTTGCTATTTAGTTGAAGAAGCTTTATTTCAGAATGATTAAATTTCTAAAACTATAGGGACCTGGCAAGGTCAAGATATTTACTAAACTTAATTGGTTCATTATGGAGGGGGATTAAACTTACCAAAAGGGACTTCGTAATTTTTTTTATTTTATTAATTTCTTCATTCGAAAAATGGCTTTCAAAATGTTTGATTAGTTCATTTTTATAAGACTGTTTAATTTTTTTATCAAGTAAAATCTCATCATATCCAATAAGTGATTGGTATATTTTCGAAAAATCGTAATAAGGATCACCAAAAATATTTAATTCACTTCCTTGGAATCCTTTAACGTCAATAAATCTTATATTTTCATTTTTGGTCAAAATAATATTACTAAATACTAAGTCTCCGTGAATGATACAAAGATTTCCAGATATATTTTTTATTGAATTCAAAAGTTTAGATCTATCTTCTTTAAGGAATCCATAATTATCATAGTCAAAGCTTTTAAATCTTTTGTCTAATTTTTCTGTATAATCATAATATTTCTCAAAGGGGGGACCTTTATGAGTTCCATGAATTTCACCTATAGTTTTAAACAGTTTATCTAAATGCTTTGTTGTTAATACTTCATTTACAAATAAAGTACTAAAATTAATACCATTGATTTTTTCCATTAATATTTTGCCATCTTTAAAAGATAAAATTTTTGGAAAAAGATGATCTAAGTGATATTTTTTTATTTCATTATAATAGTAAGATTCCCCATTAAGTTTTGAGTCGTTTGATATTTTTGTAACTGTTTCATCATCAAAAATTAATTTATTAAAATGCCTAGGCGATACATCCTCCATATAAAAACCTAATTCTTTATTCAAATCTGTTTTGGGGCTGATCATTAAATCATCAATATAAAAATGAGCATAAGGTTTCCCAAAAATCAACTCATCGTATGGTATATCAAATTCTATTAATTTTTTTATAGTTATATCCTTAATATCATCTATGACTTTGTTGACATCACCATTATGAGTCCTCATTCTTCTTGCTGTATATATTATAATATAGTGTCCTTTGGCTTTTAGTTTTTTTAGATAATTTATTGTCTTTTGAATAGGTAGTACACTTGAATAATCTCCTGAAGTTTGTGGAAAAGTTACAAGTGTGTTATCTAAATCAAAAACAAATCTCTTGTATTCAGTAGTATATGACTGAGAAAACTCTATTATTTGCTGAGGCGTTCCTAAGACATGAAAATCTTCAACTTCAATAGATGAAAAATAAATACCATCAGATATCATTTTTGAAATTATATCAGAAACAAATCTTTCTCCTGATTTTTCAAGCTTATGTATATATTTAAGCACTTGCAACGCATCCTTGAAAACATAGCACCCACTATTTGCAAAATCTGAAATTTTTACTTTTTCTTTAATACTTGTTATTTGGCCGTTTTCAACTTCGATATAAGAAAAAAGAGGTTCCTTGCTTTGACTTAAAAAGTAAGTGGTTAAATTGTTATCAATATTTCTTACTCTTTTTATAATGTCTTCATTATACCAAGTATCACCATCAAGAAGAACTATCTTATCTGAAATTTGAAAATATTCTAGGCATAATTTAAGTGTTTCGACAGGTCCATTTGTTGGAGGGAGGGCAACTAAATTTACATTAGGGTATTTAGATAAAACTATTTCCTCAAAGTCATAAGCATCAAGAAATTGATTATAAGGGATGAATAATTTGTCTTCCTTTGAAACCTTGAGCGAATCCAAAAGCCAAAAAATAATTTCTTTACCAAGAACTTTAATTAAAGGTTTTGGTTTGGTGTATTTATTATCTGAAAAGCGTGCACCTATTCCGCCTAAGGGTATTATAATATTCATTCTCTATTTTAATTTAATTTTAATTTGTTGTCCTAAATATATGAAATTTTAATTCAAATCATATTTTATATATAAAATTATTTAATTCATCTACCTCCACACAAGAAGTACCTTTTTTACTTACTGAAATTGATGCAGCATAATTAGCTAGTTTTGCTGATAAAATTACATCTCTAGTTTTGATAAATGAGAGCGTAAAAGTAGACAGTACAGTGTCACCTGCTCCTATTACATTAGGATCTTTTACCTTATGGGCTGAAATATCTTGAATTAAATCATTTTGAACTAAAATCATTCCATCAGAGCCCTTTTTAACCAAAATTGATTTAATGCCATTTTTTTTAATAATTTTTCTGCATACTTGAATAATTTTTTTGTCATTTGTAAGATGAATATCTGTAGTTTTTTGAAGCTCATTAATATTGGGGGTAATTACAGTAGCATTTTTATAAGAATCAAAACATTTTTTTTTGGGGTCAACAACAATAATACTATTATTAATACTATCAATATTATTTACCACACCTTTATTATAATCAGAAATAACGCATGCATCAAATTTAGTAAAGTCAATTCCAAATCTACTTATATCAAATGATTGAATTATTTCTTCCCTATCTATTCTGGTAAGCTGTTTATCATCTAAAAAAATTCTTTTCTTTAGGGTTGTTTGATAATCTTTATCAATAATAATTTTTGATATATCTATGTTATTTTCAGTCAATAGTGTAAGAATTTTAGATCCTTCAAAATCACTTCCAACTTTTCCTAAGCAAGCAACATTTGCTCCTAAAGTTTTCAAGTTTAGTGCGACATTAGCTGCTCCGCCAAGTGAAAATTCTTCATATTTTTTTTTGATTACAGGAATATCGGCTTCTGGGGACATTCTATCAGATTTTCCATAAAAATAATGATCTAGCATTAAATCCCCTATTACTAGTATTGAAATATTTTTAAAATCTAGATTCATTTAATCTTACCTTGATTTATAATCTTTTCCTGCTCCTTTTTAATCTTTTCATCGCTTAATAAGTAGTATTTATTAACAACTATCATTTCATTATCTATTTCATAAACTAGTGGGGCGCCAGTAGGAATATTCACAGCAACAATCTCATCATTTGTCAATTTTTCTAATTGCTTTATTATTGCTCTCAAAGAATTACTATGAGCAACAATTAAATGATCACTTTTTTGATCAATATTAGATAAATATTCTTCAAAAAATGGCTTTATCCTTTCAACGACCAATTCAAGACTTTCTCCAGATGGAAGTAAATTTTTTTGAATTTTTTTGAATTTTTCATCAAATTTTGGATGTCTTTTATCATCTAAACTTAATAGTGGAGGTGGGATATTATAACTCCTTCTCCAAATTTTTACCTGATCTTCGCCATATTGACTTGCTGTTTCTGATTTATTTAAACCTTGTAAAGCACCATAATGTCTTTCATTTAAACGCCAATTATAATTTATTTTATTTTTTTCAAAACCTATTTCATTTGCTACCAGACATGATGTATGTGTTGCTCTAGTTAGAATTGAGGTATAAATAGATTCAATATGAATATTATTTTTTTTAATTTGTTTGGCAGCAAAAATAGCTTCTCGCTTACCTTTATCTGTTAAGTTGACATCGGTCCATCCAGTAAATTTATTAGAAAGATTCCATTCACTTTCACCATGCCTCAATAATACTAACTTCATCTTTCTATTTAGAGTAATAGTTCATTTTAGATTCGATCATCTCATCTAACATATCTTCAAATGAATACTCATGCTTCCAATTTAGAATTTTTTTTGCTTTTGATGGGTCGCCTCTTAAATGTTCTAGTTCCTCTGGTCTGAAAAATTTTTGATCAACCTCTAAATGCTGATTTTTACTAATTTTCAATTTTGTGAAAACATAATTTACTAAATCATCTACAGTATGAGATTTTCCAGTTGCACATACAAAGTCATCGGGCTCTTTATGGTTTAAGATTAAGAGCATTGCTTTTACATAATCCTTTGCATGTCCCCAATCTCTAGATGCATTTAGATTGCCAATGTATAATTTTTCTGACAAACCTAATTTAATTTTTACTGCTTCGTTAACTACTTTATTAGTGACAAAATTTATGCCTCTTCTAGGTGATTCATGGTTAAAAAGAATTCCATTTGATAAAAATAATTTATAAGAATGACGGTAGTTTCTTATGATATTATATCCAAATAGTTTTGCACAACCATATGGACTGACTGGATGCATGGGCGTGGTTTCTCTTTGAAATCCATCTGAATCAATACTATTTCCGAACATCTCTGAGGACGATGCTTGATAAAAACGTACATTTGGGCAAAACAATCTGACGCTTTCTAAAAGATTAATAGTCCCCATTACAATAGTGTCAGTGGTATAAATAGGCTGATCAAATGAAATTTTCACATGTGATTGAGCCCCTAAATTGTACACATGATTTGGAGAAATTTTCTGCACCAATCTTGCAAGTGAGCTCATATCAGTTAAATCTGCATAGTCAAGTTCGATATCTGATATAATATTATTGAGTCTTGTAGTCTGATTCTCAACAATTGAATTTCTTTTTATTGTACCAAAAACCTCGAAACCTTCTTCCAACAGATGTTCCGCTAGGTATGAGCCATCTTGACCATTTATTCCAGTAATTAATGCTCTCTTCTTTTTTTTCATTTATTTCTCTCGCTATAAATTGTATAAACTTTTTTAATCCCTTCGGAAAGGGGAGTAAATTCAAAACCTTTAAGTAAATTTTTTAATTTTTTTGAAGTAACATCTTTTCTATAGTTTCCATCTTCAACTTCATTATTTGAAAAAATTATCTCATAGTCTTGTTTATTCAACGTTTTTAATGCCACCTTAGCTATTTCTTCAATTGAAAGTATTTCGTCATTGGCAATATTAACGTTTTCATAAATATCTTTATCAATTAATTCTTTTATCGCCCTCGCAAGATCTCCAGCATACATAAATTGCCTTAATGGTTTTCCAGTACCAAGAAGATTAATTTTTTTATCTTCAGAATTATAAATTTTATCAATTAACGAAGAAACGTAGTGAGATCTTTCATATTTAAATTTATCATCTTCTCCATATAGATTACATGGTATAACATAACACCAATTTTTTTTATTATATTGTTTTACGTAAGAATCAATTTGAACTGCAAGTGACCGTTTTGCATAAGCATACGAAAAATTTTGTAGCGGGGGCGGTCCATCATAAAGTTGATTTTCCTTCATTGGATATGAAGAGGCATGTTCTGGATAAATACAAGTACTTAAAACTGCAACTAGATTTTCAACATTAGCAATGTGTGCAGCTTTACATAGATTAGTATTTATGTAAATATTTTCTTCTAAAAATTCAACAGGGTATTTAAGATTCTCTAAAATTCCGCCAACTTTTCCCGCAATATGAATAACTGTAGTTGGTTTATGTTTTTCTAAAAAAGCTAATGTTTCATCATAGTTTTTAAGGTTACAATCTTTTGATGACATATAAATGGCTTCAGGCATAATTTTACGGAGAGATTGTCCAACCATTCCTGAGCCACCTGTTACTAGAATTTTATTCTTCATCTCGTAAATTTTTTTTCGTGAAATTGTATTCTTTACTAAAATTATTTTAAAATACTATTTGTTAATTGCATTCGGAAGATTAATATTATAATTATGAAAATATCAATAGTAACGTTAACTAATAATTCAGATAAAAATATTCAAAGATGTATTGACTCAATCAAAAATCAGACATACAAAAATGTGGAACATATAATTATTGATAATTTATCAACAGATAATACCATTCAAATTGCTAAATCTAATACAGATTATAATCAAAAATTTATTTCCGAAAATGATAAAGGAATATATGATGGATGGAATAAGGGATTTAAGATGTGTAGCGGAGATATAATAGGAACCGTAATGTCAGATGATTTTTTAAAAAATGATTATGTCTTAGAAAAAATTGTGGAATGTTTTGAAAATTCAAATGCTGATATTGTATATGGTGACTTGGATTTTGAAAGTGAAGGAAAAATAATTAGAAAATGGGAAGCTGGGCATTTTAATACATTTAAATTTTATCTTGGTTGGATGCCACCTGCGCCTAGTGTTTATCAAAAAAAACATGTTATAGAAAAAAATAATCTTTTTGATCTTGAATTTCAAATTTCAGCAGATTATGAATTTTATCTAAGATTATTTTTTATTAAAAATTATAATATTAAATATTTGAATATATGCTTTTATACTTTGGAATATGGAGGGATTAGCAATAAGTCTGTAAAAAATATACTGAAAGCAAATATTGAATGTTATAAATCTTGGAGGAAAAATAATCTTTTTCAACTACCATTAATCATTTTAACTAAACCTTTACTTAAGGTTTTTCAATTCAAAAGTTTGAAATTTGTTTTAAAACAATATATTATACCAAAAAAAACTAGTGTTTAATATTTTTGGGAAATAAAACTACATAGATGGTTTTAATGATTATTTGTATATCCATTAAAAAATTTGAATTTTTCATATACTCATAATCTAAAGCAACTTTTTTTTCATAGCTGTTATCGTCTCTACCATTAACTTGTGCTAATCCTGTTATTCCAGGCTTTATTTTATGAATATCTTTTTTCTCTCTTAGATTTTTTATTATATCCTCATTTTTTGTCATGCATGGTCTTGGACCAATAAAATTTAAGTCTCCTTTAATTATATTGAAAAATTGAGGTATTTCATCCAGACTATACTTTCTTAAAAACTTTCCTATTTTAAGAATGTATTCATCTGCATTCATAAATTCTTCCGTTGGCATTTCAGGAGTATTTTTTTTCATTGTTCTAAATTTATACAGATCAAAGGTTGTGTGGTCTATTCCATAATTTTTTTGAACATAAAATATTGGAGCACCATCTGTCAAATAAATCATAATAGATATCAATAAATATATTGGAGAAAGAATTATAATAATTAAAAGTGCTATAAACTTATTTATCATGCATACATTTTAAGAAATATTTTTATAAAAAAACTTTTCAAAATTTAATAT
>MDTA01188535.1_pt1 | contig 24479 bp, 24 predicted proteins | sample 811151 | NCBI WGS metagenome assembly MDTA01 (sample SAMN05326648, study PRJNA326480) | marine metagenome | isolation source: seawater | place: Indian Ocean: South | collected 2010
GGTCGTGGTAGACTACCACGTTGATAGGCTGGATGTGGAAGCGCAGTAATGCGTGCAGCTGACCAGTACTAATAGCCCAATTGGCTTGATTTATGCACTGAAAAAGTTTTACTTATATTATATAAAAATTGATGTCACATATAATATATTAATGAATATAAAAATAATAGCTGAAATCGGTATTAATCATAATGGTTCACTTTCATTAGCTAAAAAATTAATTTTAAAATCAAAAAAATGTGGAGCCGATGCAGTTAAGTTTCAAAGTTATATAACTGATGAACTTGTTTCAAAAAAATTATTTAAAAAAAAAAGTTATAATATATTAAAAAAATGTGAACTAAGTTTTGATAGTCAAAAAAAAATTAAGATTTTCTGCAAACAAAATAATATTGAATTTATTTCATCACCGTTTGATTTAATAAGCTTAAATTTTTTAAAAAAATTAAAGTTAAAAACAATTAAGATACCATCTGGAGAAATTACAAATTTATTGCTTCTAAAAAAATGTGCCCAAGATTTTGATAACGTTATTTTATCTACAGGAATGTCATCGTTACAAGAGATTAAACAGGCGGTTAAAATAATATCAAAAATAAATAAAAGACTTACAATTTTGCATTGTGTATCGCAGTATCCTACTCCAATCGACAAATTGAACTTAAGTTTTTTAGAAATACTTAAAAAAAACTTTAAATTTCCATTAGGTTTATCAGACCATAGCAAGAGCATTATAGCTCCTGCGCTTTCTTTATCTTTAGGTTCTACAGTAATTGAAAAACACATTACCTTAGATAATAAAATGAAAGGCCCTGATCATAACTCCAGTTTAAATTATTTTGATTTTAAAAAAATGGTATGTAACGTTAGAGAAGCCGAAAGAGCATTAAGAAAATTAAAATATAAAATTTCTTTTCAAGAAAAAAACGTATCTAAAATTGCAAGAAAATCTTTAGTAGCAAAAAAAAATATTAAAAAAAATGAATTATTTTCTTTTAAAAACATATCAGTAAAAAGACCTGGTATTGGTATTTCACCTCTAAATATTAAAGCCGTAGTGGGAAAAAAATCTCGTTATAATTTTAAGAAAGATGAATTAATAAAATTATGATTAATAAAATTTTTGCTATAACATCATCTAGATCTGATTTTGGAATACTAAAACCTCTTTTAAACGAAATAGAAAGAGATAAAAAACTTGATTTAACATTAAATATAACTGGAAGTCATTTTTCAAAATTATTTGGATTAACACACAAAGAAATATCAAAATCAAACTTTAAAAAAATTGTTAAAAATAAAATTAACTATAAAATTTCTGATTTATCAAAAAGTTTAAAATTACTTAATATATTTAAAAATAATCTAATTAAATCTAAACCTGATTTATTAATTATACTAGGTGATAGATTTGAAATCTTAATTGCAGCTTACTGTGCGTTCATGTTGAAAATAAAAATAGCTCACATTCATGGTGGTGAGAAAACTAAAGGATCTCTTGATGATCAAATAAGACATTGTATCAGTAAACTCTCAAATTATCACTTTGTTGTTCACGATAATTATAAAAAACGATTAGTTCAATTGGGTGAGAACAGTACTAATATTTTTAATTATGGAAGTTTATCTTCAGAAGAAATAACCAAAATTAAAATGTTGAGTAAAAATGAGGTTCTTAAAAAGAATAATATCTCAGATTTTAAGGATTTTGTATTAGTAAGCTATCATCCCCTGGGTATTCCTCCTTTGGAAGAAAAAAAAAAAGTATCTGTTCTTTTAAAGACACTTGCACAATTTAAAAAATTACGTTTCATTATTACTTCCCCTAATTCTGACCAAAATTTTGAGATTATAAATAAAGAAATAAAAAAAATTACTAAGTTAAATAAAAATTTTGTATTTATTAAATCTTTAGGCTGGGATTCATATGTAAACCTCATGAAATATTCAAAGTTTAACATTGGAAACTCTTCAAGCTTAATTCTTGAAAGCCCATCCTTGAAATCACCATCAATTTTATTGGACAATAGGCAGGATGGAAGGTATTTAGCCAAAAATATTATATTATGTAAATGTTCTTATAATGACATAAAAAAGTCAATTTACAGGGTTACTGGGAGCAAGTTTTTAGGAAAAATTAAAAAAATGGAAAGCCCTTTTTTTAAAAAAAATACTAAAAGGAATATTTTGAAAGAGATAAAAAAAATAAATAAAAATTTTGATTTTAAATCATTTGTTGATTTAAAATTGCCAAGGAAATCAAAATGAATTTGATTGAAAATAAAATAATAATAAAAAACGAAAATTTTATAAAAAAAATTTCTAAAAGCGAAATTAAAGATGGCATCAACTGCTATGAAAATTTTTTTATATATAAAAAAGAAGATAAGTATTTGGCTTATGACAGAATTTGCGACCACAATGGAGGACGGTTAATATATAATTATAAAAAAGATACAATCAAATGCCCTCTGCATAATTGGATGTTCAATTATAGGACTGGATTTTATTCTAATGTGGAATTAAAGAAAAAAGAATTAAAAATTGAAGATAAAGGTGATCACATAAATATCAATTATAAAATAAACAAACAAAACTTTATTAAAAAAAATATTAAAAAAAAAGTTATATTAAGATTTATTAATCACTCTTGCTTATATGTTGAGACACCTGATATAAAGTTCCTTACTGACCCATGGCTAATTGGCCCTGCCTTTAATAATGGTTGGTGGCTATCAAAGAAGAGTCCAGTTGATTCTCTTGATTTAATTAATAATGTAGATTTCATTTATATAAGTCATAATCATCCAGACCACCTTCATTTAGAAACTTTATCAAAAATAAAAAAAAATAAATTAATATTTACACCAAAATTTGAATCAGGTTCTACTGATAGGTATCTCAAGGATTTAGGTTTTGATAATATTAAAACATTAAATTTTGGATATTCATATTCTGACGCCCAAAATAATTTTGCTTTACAAGCTCTTAAGAGTGGAGATTTTAGAGATGACAGCGGGTTATATTTTTCAACTGGCGAATTTGATATTGTATTTGCTGTGGACTCAAATAATTTAAATTTCGGAGATTTACCAGATCATCCAACAATTTATGCAAGCACTTTTGCCGGAGGTGCTAGTGGGTTTCCTTTATGTTTTGATAACTATAATGATGATGAAAAAAAAACTATTATTAATCAAAATCTCATATCACTAAAAAAAACTAAATTGGATATTATTAGAAAAATTGAACCAAGTTTCTTTTTACCTTATGCTGGTTTTTTTAAAGAACTACCTTCAAGAGACTCCTATATTTTTAAAAATAATACAAAATTAAAAATTTCAGATTACCTAAAATTAATTCCCGAAAAAGTAAAATTATTGGATGTAGATAAATATCAAATCTTTAATTTTAATGGCAACACACTTGCCGATCAATCAATAGATAAAAAGGATAAAATAATTGATTTAGATCCTGGTAATTATGTTGATAGATTAAAGAAAAAATTTCAAAAAATAGATCAAAATAAAATCACTAAATATTTTACGGAGTCTCTTTTTAACAAGGATCTAAATCTTATAATATATCTAACAAACGATGATTTTAATCAAACATATGAAAGTATAAATGTTATTTTTTCACAAACAAAAGAGCAAAAACCTAAAGTAATTTTTAATATTAAAGAGAATGCAAAAGATGTCTTTGAAAAATTTAATATAAATACAATTGAAATTAAAGTTAGAAAAGAAGCCTTTCTAAATGTTATTAATAACAAATTACCTTGGGAAGACTTTTTAATCGGTTTTCAATGTAGAATAAAGAGATACCCTAATGTTTACAACGTTGGTTTTTGGTATCATTTTTCAAATATATATGTTAGGAAAACTTTTTTTCGCAAACGTGAAATAGAGTGTTTTCAATGTGAAAAAATATTTCAAAATTTAAATTTAAACGAGGAAACATTATCAAACTAATATGGAAAATTTAATTAATAATCTAAATGATTTTGAAAAATTTTTTCTTAAGAGAATTCGAAACCTATCAGAAGATAAAATTGCAATTAATGAGAGAATTAGAAAATTTTATGAATTAATAGTGTTGAAAGAGAATGCTGATATAAATGCTTCAATAAATAAAAAATCGTTAAGACGAATATCGATTGTACTAACAACACATTGTAACTTGAAATGTGTTTGGTGTCATAGAGAAGAGGAGCACGTAATAAATTCGGGATATTTATCAAATAAAATTAGTAGTAATAAGTTAAAAAATTTTTTACCTCAACTTAAAGGTTTTGATGTTTTATCATGGGGTGGTCTAGGCGAGCCACTTATGAATAAAGATATTTATGAGTTAAGTACCTTGGCTGCTAAATACGTTCCAATTGTAAAAACTACATCTAATGGAACAACATTAACAAAAAAAAATGTTGTTAAGATAAAAAACTCAGGATTAAATTATTTGGAAGTAAGCATTGATGGTTTTGACAGTGAAGCTAACCAAAAACTAAGAGGTTCAGATGAAAATATTATTATAGATAACTTGTATGAGCTTTGTGATCAGACTGACCTACCCTTACAAATCAATTCAGTCGTCTCCGAAGAGAATTATGACTCATTATTTTTTGCTATTGAAAAATTAAAAGATGTTAAAAATATAGTCTGTATTCATGCAATACCTCTTTTCATGACAAAACACATGATGTCACTCGGAATAAAAACTTTAAGTAAAGAAAAGTTTCAAAAATTAATCATTCATTGGGATAATGAAATTAAAAAATATAATCTAAAGTGGGAATTATCTCCTAACTTATCAGATGTTGATTTTGATCCTGTTGTGTTTATGAAGAAAAAACACAATATATGCTTCACTCCTTTTGAAGATCCAACAATAAATGTTGATGGAGATATTGTACCTTGCTCAAGGTTACAGCATATCGGACTGTCAAATGTATTTGATGAAGGTTTTGAAAAAGCTTGGAATAGCGAAAAAATGAAGAATTTCAGACTTGAACAACTTAAAGGCAATTATGGTAATCTATGTCAAAGAGAATGTGATATGAAAGTTACTTGTCAAGATTCCACACAATCCAGGTTAGAGAGATTACAATCGATAGATAAAAGCCTTAAAACCTAGGTAATTAGAAAAAATGAATATTTTATCTATTCAAGAAGGTCATACCGCTACAGCGGCTTTATCTATTAATAATGAAATAGTAAGTTGTGTAAGTGAAGAAAGATTTCTAAGAAAAAAAAATTTCGAAGGATATCCTCGAAATGCTATTAATTTTATTTTATCAAAATATAAAGTTAAATTAGATAAAGTAATTTTATGTGGAACACTAACGCCAGGTCTAGCAATAATTGGAAGAGAACACAATTTTTCTATGTCACACCATATAAGGCAACAAAAGGAGAATTTTTATCCAATTTTTTACGAAAAAAAAGATCCTTTTAAAACTCAAAAAAAATTTTTTAATAAGATAATTAAGGAATTCAACATTCAGCTTACAGACTCACAGTTTCTATTCGATAAAAACTATAAATTTTCTTGTGATCCAAAAAAAGATATAAAATCTTTTTTAAAAATTAGATTAAAAACAATATCTAATCACTTAAATATATCGAATTCAAAAATTTTTTTATTAGATCACCACAAATCACATGTTTATTATGCATATTTTGCTAGTCCATTTAGAAAAAAAAAATGCTTAATCATTACAGCAGACGGAGATGGTGATTACGGTATAAATGCGACTTACAGCATTTCTAAAAATAACAAAATAAAAGAAATATTTAGAACTGCTAACCAGCCAATAGCAAAATTGTGGCGATATTTTACTTTGATGCTTGGAATGAAGCCTCAACAACATGAATATAAAGTAATGGGTCTAGCTCCATATGCTAGCGAATATTTAACTAAAAAAGTTTATAGTTTTTTATCAAAATATTACGATGTCAAAGGTGTAAACTTCATTACCAAAAAAAAACCAAAAGATATGTATTTCTATTTTAAAGATCATCTCGAGGGTATTAGATTTGATGGTTTAGCTGGGGGGTTACAACTATGGACAGAAGATTTAACAAAAAAATGGTTTAAAAATATTATTAAAAAAACAAAAATAAATAGAGTTGTCTTTTCTGGTGGTTTAGCAATGAATATTAAAGTGAACAAAATACTTTCTGAAATGCCAGAAGTAAAAGAATTTTTCGTTGCAGCTAGTGGTGGAGACGAATCTTTGCCAATTGGAGGTTGTTATTATGAAATGAGTAAAAAATTTAATCCAAAAATGTTACATAATATTTATTTAGGTCCAGAATTTTCAAATAATGAAGTAGAAAAGATTCTATTAAAATATAAAAAAAATATAAATTTTAAGAAAACTAATATTAAAGAACTTGCTAAGTTATTAAATAAAGGAAATACGGTAGCAAGATTTTCTGGAAGAATGGAATTTGGAGCTAGAGCCTTAGGTAATAGAAGCATTCTCGCCAATCCATCTAATTTTGATATGGTTAAAAAAATTAATACACAGATTAAGATGAGAGATTTTTGGATGCCGTTTACACCTATTATTCTAAAATCAAAGATTAACAAATATATCATAAATAAAAAAAATATTCAGTGTCCTCACATGACCATTGCTTTTGACACTACAGATAAAGGAAAAAAACATTTTGCTGGAGCAATTCATCCTTATGACTATACAGTAAGGCCGCAAATCTTAGAAAAAAATCATAATCCACAACTTTATAATCTTATAACTGAATTTGAAAAGTTATCTGGAATAGGTGGATTATTAAATACATCCTTTAATTTACATGGTTATCCAATTGTCTGTAGACCAGAAGATGCAATTAAAACTCTTCTAAATTCAGGCTTAGATTTTCTAGTTATTAACGATAAATATTTATTGAAGAGAAAAAAATAGATGCAAAACAAAAATAAAAGTAATCTATTATTAATTGGTGGCGCAGGATATATTGGTTCTGCATTAATTCTAAATTATCAAAAAGAAAAATTTATAAATTTTATAAATTGTTATGATAGATTGGTTTATGAAAATCAAGAATTTTCAAAAAAATTAAAAAAAATTAAAAAAGTCAAATTTTTTTTTGGCGATTATAGAAATTTATCAAAATTAAATAAAAGTTTAAAAGGTATAAGTGATGTAATAGTTCTTGGAGGTTTAGTTGGAGATCCCATTACAAAGAAATATGATAAACTTTCAAAAAAATTTAATTTAGATGGTATAAAAAAAATCCTTAAGTTTCTTTCTAAAAAAAAATTAAATAAATTAATTTTTATTAGCACTTGTTCAAATTATGGCATAGTTAAAGCTGGAAAAGCAAATGAAAAATCAAAATTAAAACCAAAATCAAGTTATGCAAAGCATAAAGTTGCAGTTGAAAAGTTTTTTTTAAATTTGAAAACAGATTGTACTACGACTGTTTTAAGATTCTCCACTGCTTTTGGATTATCACCAAGAATGAGGTATGATCTAACTTTAAATGAGTTTTGTAAGTCTACAATAGAAAAAAAAGAACTACTTGTATACGATCCATATACCTGGAGACCATATTGTCATGTAAAAGATTTTTCTAGAATAATTTTAAAAGTTTTGAAGTTAAAAAATAATTTAATTAACAATAAAATTTATAACATAGGATCTGACGATTTGAATTATAGAAAAATCGACATTGTTAAATTTTTAAAAAAACAAATTAACTTTAAAGTAAATTATTTAAAAAAAAGTATAGATCAAAGAAATTATAGAGTTGATTTTTCTAAAATGCGTAAAGAATTGCAAATTGCTCCAAAATACTCAGCTGAATACGGAATTAAGGAGATACTTTTGCAATTAAAAAAAAAACAAGTAAGTAGAGATTTAGGTAATTATCAAATTAAATCAAATGTCAGATAAAATTATAAAAGATTTTACAGGTAGAATTTTAAAATTACTCAACAAAAAAAAATATAAAAAGATACATCCTCTTCACGAACCACTTATTTTAAAGGATGACCTTAAAGACTTGAAAAATTGCATCAATAGAGGTGAGGTATCTTCAATAGGAAAACAGAGGTTATTATTTGAAAAAAGTTTAAAAAAACTTACTGGTGCAAAATATGTAACACTAACAAGTTCTGGATCAACTGCGTTACACACTGTTTTATCAGCTACAAAGGCAAATAATGATTGTGAAATTTTAATTCCAAATTTAAATTATATAGCTTCTGTTAATGCAGTTTTAACTTGCAAAGCAATTCCACATTTCATAGATACAGAAAAAAATTCGCCTGGAATAGATATATCTAAATTAGAGATTTATTTAAATAAAATAGCTAAAATCAAAAAAAATAAATGCATAAATATTAAAACAAAAAAAACAATTCATTCATGCATTGTTTTACACCCTTTTGGTTATCCATGTGACATAGAACGTGTAAAAAAATTGTTAAAAAAATGGAAAATCTTATTGATAGAAGATACCGCTGAAGCACTTGGTAGCTATTATAATTCAAAACATTTAGGAACATTTGGACATTGTTCAATATTAAGTTTTAATGGAAATAAAATAATCACAACAGGCGGAGGTGGCGCGATATTGACCTCAAATAGGAAGTTTCATAAGTTAGTAAATCACATATCAACAACAGCAAAAATTAAACATCAATATATTTTTTCACATGATCAACATGGATTTAATTATAGATTACCAAATTTAAATTGTGCTCTGGGCCTAACACAAGTAAAAAAATTAGGTAAAATTTTGAAATCTAAAAAGAAATTACATAATGCATATACGGATAGTTTTAAAAATGCTAATTACTTAAAGGTTTATAATTCTTGTAGTGATAGAAACAAGAATTTTAGTAATCATTGGCTCAATATTGCTATTTTAAACAAAAAATTTGAACATTTAAGAAATAAAATCATAGAAAATTCAATGAAAAATAAAGTCCAAGTAAGACCATCATGGGAGACAATGCATAGTATCAAATACTTAAGAGGGTTTCCAAAAATGAATTTACAGAATTCAATATCATTTAATAGGAGAGTTATTTGTCTACCGAGTTCTCCGGATTATTTTTACAAATAATGAAAAAAAAAAATTTATTAATTATATCTTGTGGCGGGCATTTTAATTCAGTCATTGAGATTATTAAATCTAATAAAGATTTTAATATTATAGGATGTATAGATAATGATAAAAAAAAAATTGGAACAAGAATTAGTAATTTAAAAGTATTAGGATCTGATAATGATTTAGATGATCTTTCAAAAAAGAGGCATATTAATAGTGTGTTCCTAGCCCTTGGTATGGTAAAAAATATTAATGAAAGGAAAGAACTTATTAATAAAATAAGTAAGTATAAATTTAATTTTCCCAATTTTTTTTCTAAAAATTCATTAGTATCAAAAAATCTTAAAATAGGTTACGGAAATATAATCATGCATCAGTCGTTAATAAATAGAAATGTAAATTTAGGAAATTTTAACATAATCAATAACAGGTCTCTAATTGAACATGATGTAATTATTGGATCAAACGTTCATATATCTACTGGGGCAATTATCAATGGAAATGTCAAAATAGGTAATAACGTTTTCATAGGTAGTGGAGCTGTAATAACTAATAACAAGACAATTAAATCAAATACATTTATTAAAGCAGGACAAGTTTTATGATTAATCATCTTGATATATTAACAAAAAAAAATATTTCGATAGGGGAGGCGATTGTAAGATTGAAAAAAACAGGTTGTAAATGCTTAATAATTGTCGACGAAAAAAAAAAATTACTTGGAACACTCACTGATGGAGATTTACGTGATTTAATTTTAAAAAAAACAGAATTAAACAAGAGTATTTCTAAGTTCTATAATAAAAAACCTAAATATATTCAAAAAAAAGAATATACTTTAGATATTGCTAAAAAATTATTTCACAAATATGGTATAGATACCATTCCTATTGTAGATAAAAAGCAAGTAGTAAAAATTCTTACTTGGTCTGATATATTTTTAAAAAAAAGCAGTCTTAGTGATGTCTCTGTTGTAATAATAGCTGGTGGAAAAGGAGAGAGGCTAATTCCGTTCACAAATGTGATGCCGAAACCATTAATTCCAGTTTATGATAAAACAATAATTGAGAATATTATTGATCAATTTATTGATTATGATATTACGCGCTTTCAGTTTACACTAAATTATAAAGCAGAGTTAATAAAAACTTATCTTAAAAGTATAAAGAAAAAAAAAATATTTAAATTTTATAAAGAAAACAAGCCATTAGGCACGGCTGGATCCTTAAAGCTTTTGAATGAAAGAGATTTAGGCGAGAATTTCTTTGTAACTAATTGTGATATATTAATTAAGTCAGATTTTAAAAAAATATTTGATTACCATATGCAAAGATCAAGTATGCTTACAGTGGTCACTTGTTATCAAAAATATAAAATTCCATATGGTACATGTGTTTTAACTAAAAAAGGTACATTGAAATCATTAGTTGAAAAACCAGAAACAGATCATTTAATAAATACGGGATTTTATTTAATGAACAAAAAAATCCTCAAACTTATACCAAAAAATACCAGATTAGATTTTAATGATTTGATAAAAATTGCTTTGAAGAAAAAATATAAAATTTGTGTTTATCCTATAGATCTTAATAGTTGGGTTGATGTCGGCACATGGTCAGAGTATAAAAAAAATATTAATATTTTTAAATAATGTTAGCAATAATACCAGCAAGAAAAGGAAGTAAAAAAATTAAAAATAAAAATAGACGATTAATTAATCGTAAACCTTTGATAAGTTATACAATTGAAGCTGCTTTAAAATCAAAATATATTTCTCAATTACTAGTTTCTTCCGATGATAAAGCGATCATTAAAATAGCAAGCCAATACAACATAGATACTCCATTTTTAAGACCTAAAAAAATATCTTTGGATAAATCAGAAATGAAACAAGTAATTATTTACAATATTGAAAAATTAATAAAATTAAAAAAAAAAAAATACACGAGGTCATTTTGCTTCAGCCAACATCTCCATTAAGAACAAGTAAAGACATTGATTTAGCGATTAAGTTATTCAAGAAAAATAAAGCCGATAGTGTTATTGCAGTAAAAAAAGTAGACATTCCATATAAATGGTTATTAAATTTAGGTAAAAAAAATAAGTTAAAACTAAAAAATTCTAATCTTAATATATCTACAAATAGGCAATCCTATGAGACCTTATATATTCCAAATGGTTCGATTTTTATATTCAATTACAATTTTTTAAAAAAAAGTAAAAATTATTATGGAAAACGAACTTATGGATATATAATGCCTAAAGTTAAATCTTTTGACATTGATGATCAAACAGATTTTCAGATTGCAGAGGGTTTTTTAAAAAAAAATTATGAAAAATAAAACAATTTTAATCACTGGAGGCACTGGTTCTTTTGGAAAAGAGTATTTAAAATTAGCTATTAGTGAAAAAGTAAAAAAAATTATCATCTTTAGTAGAGATGAGTTAAAGCAATTCGAGTTGAAACAAAAAATTGATAAAAAATATATTAGTAAAATCAGATTTTTTATTGGAGATGTTAGGGATTATGAAAGATTAAAATTTGCTTTTAATGATGTAGATTATGTAATTCATGCTGCAGCATTAAAACAAGTTGATACCTGTGAGTATAACCCTTTCGAGGCTGTAAAAACGAATATACTAGGTAGTCAAAATATAATTAATGCAGCAATAGAAACTGGTGTTCAAAAGGTAATTGGATTGAGTACTGACAAGGCATCCTCACCTATTAATTTATATGGTTCAACAAAACTTGCAGCTGATAAGTTATTTGTTTCTGCAAACTACTATAGAGGAGATAAAAACTTAAAATTTTCTGTAGTCAGATATGGTAACGTACTTAATAGTAGAGGGTCAGTATTACCAACATTTCTTCGTCAAAAAATTAAAAGTAAATTTTTTCACATTACCCATCCTGATATGACAAGATTTAATATTACGTTAAAAGAAGGAGTAAATTTTGTAAATAATTGTTTAAAAATCATGCAAGGAGGCGAATTATTTGTACCTAAATTACCCTCGTTTAAGATAACTGAATTAGCAAAAGCAATCGATCCAAAAAAGAAAATTAAAATAATTGGAATTAGGCCGGGTGAAAAACTACACGAGGAAATGATCTCTGAGAATGAGTCAAATGAGATTATTGATATGAAAAAATATTATGTCGTTCTTCCTATAATGGAAAGAGTAAATTGGAATAAAAAATTTTATACTAAAAAAGGTAAATTAAATAAAAAAAAATTTTCATATAATAGTCTAAACAATAATAATTATTTAAATAACAAAGAATTAAAAATATTATTAAAAGAATTTTTATAATGAAAAATCTATATTATGGTTCTCAGTATATTGATAAAAAAGATATTCAAGCAGTAACTAATGCACTATCTAATAGACTAATTACGCAAGGTAAGATTGTTGAAAACTTTGAAAAAAAACTACAAAATTTTTTTGGTGCAAAATATTGTGTAGCGGTCTCAAGTGGCACAGCAGCTCTCCACCTTAGCATGATTGCAATAGGTTTAAAAAAAAACGATGTTATAATTACAACACCGATTACATTTGTTGCTTCGGCAGTGGCAGCTTTGCATCTTAATTGTAAAATTATTTTGGTAGATATTGATAAAATATCAAAAACAATTGATGTAGAAAAGCTAGAAAAAAAATTGAAACAGCTTAAAAAAAAAAAAATTCACCCAAAAGCTCTTATTGCAGTAGATTACGCTGGTTATCCATGCGATTGGAAAAAAATTAAAAAAATATCTAAAAAATATAAATTTTTTACTATTAATGATAATTGTCACGCGATGGGATCCGAATATTACAATGATAAAAAATATGCCATTGATTATTCAGATATCGTAACCCAGAGCTTTCATCCAGTGAAAGGGATAACTACAGGTGAAGGAGGTGCAGTTATAACAAATAATTATAAAATTTATGAAAATATTAAAATTATGCGTTCACATAATATAATTAAAAAACCAAATAAGGGGGATTGGGTTTATGATATTAAAAGTGCTGGCTTTAATTATAGAATGAATGAATTTCAAGCAGCACTAGGTATTTCACAGTTAAAAAAAATTAATGATTTTTTAAAGTATAGAAGAAAAATAGCACAGCATTATGATAATAAATTAAAAAATTATAGTTTTTTAAATTATACAAAAAAAGTGAATAAAAGAGTTAAAAGTTCTTACCATTTATATTCTGTGATTTTTGATTTTAAAAAAAATAAAGTTTCAAAGAAAAATTTTTTTCAATTTATGAAAAAAAAAGGGGTAGTATTACAAGTACACTATATGCCACTTTTTTTGTTATCAGTATTTAAAAAGAAAATTATCAATAAAAATGATAATTTCGAAAATAGTATTTTTTTTTATAAAAATAGCTTTTCGTTACCTATTTATTATAAATTGAAGATAAGTGAGCAAAATTATGTTATTAAGACAATTACAAGTTATTTTAAGAAAAAATTGTCATGAGCAATATAGCGATAATCCCTGCAAGAGGTGGATCAAAAAGAATTAAAAATAAAAATATCAAAATTTTTAATCATAAACCAATAATTCAACATACTATTGAGATTTTAAAAAAAACAAATCTTTTTGACCTAATAGTTGTCTCAAGCGACTCCAAGAAAATTGAAAAATTATGCCAGAAAATTGGAATAGATTTTTTTATAAAAAGACAAAAAAAATTATCAGGTAATATCGTATCAACACATCCTGTTATTTTAAATTCAATAGAAATACTGTTGAAAAAAAAAATTAAATTAAAAAATATTTTCTGTTTTTATCCAACTTCAGTATTTATAAATAAAAATATCATTAATCAGGCTTTAAAAAAATTAAAGCTTAGCAATGCGTATGTGTTTTCTGCAATAAAATATAACCATCCAATTGAACGGTCATTTAAAAAAATAAATAATAAAATTATTTTTAATTTTCAAAAAAAAATTTTATCTCGAACTCAAGACATTAAAACGTCCTATCATGATGCTGCTCAATTTTATTTGGCCAATTACAAAACTTGGCAAAGAAAAAAAAATATCTTGAAGTCTGCTAAGACATTTGTGGAAATGCCTAAGTTTTCATGTATAGATATTGATGATTTGGATGATTGGTATCAAGCAGAGAAAATGTTCAAAATTAAAAAAAAATAATATTTTATGAAAATTAAAAATTGTAGAATTTGTAATAATAGAAAATTTAACAAACTTTTTTCACTTGGAAAACAATCTTTCACTGGAAAATTTTCGAATAATCGCAAGCTAAATATTAAAAAAGATTATATTAATTTAATACAATGTACCAAGTGCCATCTTGTACAACTTGATAGGAATTTTAATCCTAAATTTTTATATTCAAATGATTATGGTTATAGAACGGGTATAAATAAGACTATGACAAACCATGTAAAGTCTATAGTAAAAAAAGTTAAAAAAATCTCAAAAATTAAAAAAGGCGATGCAGTTTTAGATATTGCTAGTAATGATGGTACATTATTAAATTTTTATAATAAAGATATAATAACGGTTGGCATTGATCCTATTCTTAATAAATACAAAAAAAATTATAAAAAAATAAATTATAGCATACCTGGTTTTTTTAATTTCAAATTAATTAAAAAAACAAAAGTTAAAAAGTTTAAAGCCATAACAGCATTATCTGTATTTTACGATTTACATGATCCAAACAAATTTATTAAAGATATAAAAAAAATATTACACCCGGATGGAATATTTATATTAGAGCACGCAGATTTAACTTTAATACTAAAAAAAAACCTATTTGACACAATCTGTCATGAACATTTAGAATATTATTCAACTTCAAATATAGATTATATTTTAAATAATAACGGACTAGAAATAGCTAATCATGAATTTAATTCTATAAACGGCGGTAGTTCACAATATTTAATTGTACACAAAGGATCAAAATACAAAGTCAATCATAATAAAATTAAAAAATTAAAATTAGAGGAAATAAAATACGGCATAAATAAAAAATCAACATACGTAAATTTTTTTAAAAAAATAAATAGAATAAAATTTAATTTACTAAGATTATTAAAAAAAATAAAAGATAAAAAAAGAATTATACATGGATACGGTGCATCCACCAAAGGAAATGTGCTACTTCAGTTTTTTGGAATTTCCAAAAATTCCATTGATTGTATTGCTGATAGAAACCCAGCGAAAAATAATTTTTACACCCCAGGAACTAAAATTAAAATTGTTACTGAGAAAATTTCAAGAAAAATTAAACCTGATTATTATCTGGTTTTACCTTGGCATTTTAAAGAAGAGATTTTAATTAGAGAAAAAAATATTAGAAAAAAAGGGGTTAAATTTATATTTCCCCTACCAAATTTAAAAATATATTAACTTGAGTACATTTAGAATAATTTCAAAAATAGATATTAAAGAGCAAAGTTTAGTAAAGGGAATAAACTTAGAAGGATTAAGAAAATTAGGTGATCCATATAATTTTATTAAGCACTACTATTTAAATAATATCGATGAATTAGTTTTGCATGATGTCACTGCATCTCTCTATGGAAATAAATGCATTACAGAAGTTATAAAAGTGATTTCAGAAAATATATTTATTCCAATTACTGTGGGAGGAGGGATTAGAACTGTTAAGGATGTTGAAAATATTTTAAAAGCTGGAGGAGATAGAGTGCTTTTAAATTCAGGTGTTGTTAAAAATATAAAATTTTTAAAAGAGGTTGTAAAAAATTTTGGATCATCGAATGTTGCTGTAAATATTGAATATTTAAATTATCCTAATTGTTCAAAAATATACTATGAATATGGGCGTCAGAAAACTGATATAGACTTAAAAGATTGGATTAAAAAAGTTCAAGATCATGGTGCGGGAGAAATTGTTTTAACATCAATTGATAGAGAGGGTACTGGTCTAGGTTTTGATACTGATACTGTAAAAAAAATTATTAAATTAATTAAAATACCTTTAACAATTCATGGTGGCTGTTCATCTGCTGAAGATATTATAAATTTATACAAAATTGGCAAAATTTCAGGAGTCGTGGTTAGCTCTTTGTTTCACTATAACTATTTAAAAAATAATAAGGAAAAAAAATTTAATTTAGAAAAATGGAAAAATATAGATATAAAAAAAATTAAATATATCTTAAAAAAAAAAGGAATTGAAATTAGATAAATTATGAGAAAAAAAGTTGCTATACTCAATTTAAATAACTCTAATATCAAAAGTATCTATTCAGCTATAAAAATGATCGGTTTCGAACCTGTTTTGATAGAAAAAAAAAACCAATTAAATCTTTATAATTATATGGTTTTACCAGGAGTAGGAACATTTAAATCAGCAATAAACTTTCTTAAAAAAAAAGATTTAATTAAAGAAATAAAAGAATTTAATTCTAATAAAAAAAAAATTTTGGCTATTTGTTTAGGTATGCAGATTTTAGTTACAACAGGAAATGAATTTGGAAAAGCATCTGGTTTAAATATTATTGAAGGTAAAGTGATACCATTTGGAAAAAATAAAATTAATCTTGGCTGGTGTAAAATAAATTTTAAAAAACAAAATAAAATAAAAAACTTTTTCGGATATTTTGTTCACTCGTATCAAGTAATTACAAAACAAAAGAATATCATTCAGAGCACATCAGAGTTTGAAAATTCAAATTTTATTTCAAGCTACCGCCAGGACAATATACTTGGTTGCCAGTTTCATCCAGAAAAAAGTGGTAAAGAGGGTCTTGCATTAATGAAAAATTTTTTTTTAGAAAATTAATTAATTCTATTTAATTGTTTTAAATTGAATTTATCTTGCAAATTTTAACTTGTAGGATAATAAGCATGTGAATATCAAACTGACCAAATTAAAATGACTAAAAAGCCATTAGAAAAATTTATTAATACTCTACCAAAAAAAGTTAAATTTTGTACAAGATGTGTAGTTTCAAATCAAAGACCAAGAATAAAATTTGATCAAAATGGAGTATGTAGTGCGTGTACTTATTTAGATTACAAAAATCAAGTAATTGACTGGAATGTAAGAGAAGCTCAACTCCAGAAATTAGTAAATAAAATTAAAAAAAAAAATGGTGAATGGGATATATTAGTCCCTGGAAGTGGAGGAAAAGACTCTGGTTTTGTAGCTCATTTGCTTAAACATAAATATAATCTAAACCCACTGTGTGTTACTTGGTCACCAAATAAATATACCCCAATAGGTTTTCAAAATTTTAATAGTTTCGTAGACTCTGGCTTTTTAACTATTAACTGCTTTGGCAACGGGAAAATTAATCGATTACTTTCAAGATTATGTTTTGAGGAAATTGGAGATAATTTTACACCTTTTACTATGGGTCAACATTCATTTGTTTATCACATAGCCCAAAAATTAAATATTAGTACTGTAATGTTTGGTGAGGGTGCAGAGGTAGAATACGGTGGAGATGTTTCCGCACATATCAAGGGTAGTCATTCCGTATCAGAGAATGCAAGATTATATTGGAAAGGAAATACTGTCAGAGATCTTGTGAAATTTGGTATTAAAAATAAGAAATATTTCAAAGGATTCAATAGTAAAGATCCTGATTTAAATTTTTATGAGCCACCAAAAAATATAAATAAAAAAATTAAAATGTTTCATATGTCTTATTTTTTAAATTGGAAGCCTCAAGAGAATTATTATTATACTTTTGAAAACACTGGGTTTAGACCTAATAAGGAAAGATCAGAAGGAACCTATTCAAAGTATGCAAGTCTTGATGATCAATTTGATGGGCTTCATTATTACATGATGTTTATAAAATTTGGTATCGGCAGGGCTACTTCAGATGCTGCGCATGAAGTTAGAGATGGTTTGATTACAAGACAGGATGCGGTTAAATTAGTAGAAAAATATGACTCAGAATTTCCTAAAAAATATTTTAGGGAAACAATAGATTATTTAGGCGTTTCTGAAAAAGAATTCTTTAATATTGTTGATAGTTTTAGACCAAAGCATATTTGGAAAAAGGTCAAGGGTAAATGGAAGTTAAGACACACAGTTGGTAGAAAAGGTACTGACGATTAAAAAGTGAACAATACTATAATAATAATACCCACTCTAAACGAGGAGAATAATGTTGAAATAGTTATTGATAAAATATTAAAAACAAAAGAAAAATTTGATATATTATTTATTGATGACGGTTCTACTGATAATACTAGAGAAAGTATTAAACAATTAAAAAATAAGTATCCATTCGTTAATTATATTTTCAGAGATAATAAAACCGGTATTGGGTCAGCTCATAAAACTGGATTGATATATTGTTATGAAAGAAAATATGAATTTATTATAACTATGGACGCTGATGGAACGCATGATCCAAATAATATTAGTGATATGCAATTATTAATGAATGAAAAAAAATTAGATTTAGTGAGTACATCCAGATTCAAAACAGAAGACAGTTTAAAGGACTGGCCTATTTTTAGAAAATTTTTAACCTATTCAAGACACTATTTGATTAAAATTTTTTTGAATCTTCATTTCGATGCATCTGGTGCTTTTAGAATATATAATACAAAAACAATTAATTTAGATCATATTTTAGAAGCCAAAGATAATAGATATGCTTTTTTCTGGGAAAGTTTGTTCATATTAAAATTAAAAAATTATAAAATTAATGAAATTAATATAAATCTACCATTTAGAAAATTAGGAAAATCAAAAATGAAAATAGGAGATGTAATTAAATCAATTATTTACTTATTTATTGTTTTTTTTAAATACAGGATAATAAAAAGATGAGTTATTTTAAATCTATAAAAGAGTTTATTTTTGTCACGACTATTTTTGTATCAATTATTTTAACAACATCATTTCATTATGTCACAAGTCCACCAAATGTTACTTTTGAACCTGGTGCTTTTCACGTGAATACTTCAACTGATGGCGGAGGAGATCCTTTGATAGGAAAATATTTTAAGGATTTCGGATTAATATACGAAAAATTTTTTGATAAAGAAAAAGGAAAATGGACAAACAATTTTCATCCTCGCATTATGACTGGATGGAATGATATGTGGAAAAATACTGGAATGGCTACAGACAGCGCCTATTATATTATGTACGCAGGTAAGTTTGCTGGATTGATAAACGAAATTACTTACGATCAAGAGAATGCTAACTTAGGCATGCGTGTTCATAGATATAGAGTCTTTCTACCTTTTGTTGTCGGTAACATTATAAAATTATCTAAACTTAATGATAAAAAAAACTATGAATGGAATGAAAAATATATTTCTAGAATAGTATATGTTTATTTGGGTCTGAATTTTTTCTTTATTTATTTAACATCGATCATTTTTTTATTTTTTTTAAAAAATGTATTTAATTTTAATAAGTACTACTGTGTTCTAGGTTCTCTGCTTTTTATTACTTTACCAATTGTTACAAGATCTTCTGGTTTCCCTCAAGCAGAACCAATTTCTTTATTAATATCTCTATTATTATTTTATTTTACATTTGAAAGAAAAGTATTTTTATTTTTAATCACTGCTTTTATTGCAGTTATGACAAGAGATTTATTTATATATGCAAGTGTTTTGTGGTTTGTTACCTACAATTATATAAAAAAAGGAAGAATATTTTTAAGTTTTTTTGATATCCTGATTTCAATAATCCCAATTATTTTTTTTATTATATTGAGATTTTACTTTTCAGACTCCTTTCAACTCGAGACAAGAGGGTCATATGATTTATTAAAAGGTGAATTACCCCCCTTTCCTCTTTTAGATAGTCTTATGACTATCAGTGGTTTGTTTGACTTTTTAATAAAATATTTTTTTGTATTTACTTTTTTATGGTTAGGAATCTTTAAATTAAATAAAAATGAATTATTAATGAGAAGTTCTTTGGTAATAGTATTTTTAACTTTAATAAGTATGTACATTGCACGAGGCTCAGGAATTGAAAGACATGTAGGTTTAATGTATCCAATAATTATACCAGCCTTTTTATATTTTATTCACTTTAAGAGTAATAAAATATTTTAATGCTAAAAAAATCATATACTCAATTTGGTCTTTTATCTTTCGTAGAAAATATTTTTAGAAGCCATCCATTATTATATATAATAGTGAGATACTTGTGTGGTAAAATCGGATTCTTTGAAGCCGATGCTGAAGGATTGAAAAATATAAATTTTTCTAAGCCCATTGTATGTGTTGATGTAGGAGCTAGTGATGGTGTTTTTGCAAAATACTTAATTAAAAACAACATAAAACTTAAGAAAGTTTACTTTTTTGAACCTAACGAAAATTATAAAAAAGATCTTGAAAAATTAGATAAAATTGATGCTAAAATTTTTGATTACGGTTTGGGTCTAAGGAATGAATATATACAAATGACAGTTCCTTATTATTATATTTTTAAGAAAAAATTATATCTCAATACATATGCTTTTAATACAGTTGAGGATTGCAAAAAACAAGTTGACTTAGATTTTAAATTTAGAAAAAAAATTTTTTTTGATAGTATTAAAATAAAAATATCAAATAATTATAAATTTAATGAAAAAATAGACTTAATTAAAATTGATATTAACGGTAGTGAACTTGAAATAATCAAAGTTCTTGAAAGCACAATACAAGAAGATAATCCATTAATTTATATTGAAAATAACTTCAATTTAAACCTAATTAACAAAATTTTGTCAAAATATGAATATAGTCCATATTTTTATGATTTTGATTCTGGAAGATTAAAACCATTTAACAATGAAAGCAAAATATTAAATATTTATTTTTTAAATACAAATCATAAACAAAATAAGTAACCAAGAAAGCATTGTTCAAATGAATAAAAAAATAGATAATAAAAAGATTCTATGTTTTTCCGGTACTGTAAACAAAGGTTTTGAGTTATCCGACTTATTGCTGGTAGAGAAATTAAATAATAATTTTCAAGTTTCTTATGCTGTCAAATCAAACGAGATGTATAAAAAATATACCCCAGAAAACGAAAAAAAAAAATTAATTTTATTAAAAAATTTTTTTATAATTATTTTGATGATGAATGTGGGTTTCCAGGATTTAACGAAGACTTTAAAAGAAATACAGATTTTATAAACTTTCAAACTATATGGATATATCGGTGGTCCCAATTAAAGAAATTAATTAAAAAAACCGATATTTTAATTTTAGGCAGCTTTAGAAATAATGAATGGATAATTGAGTATGCCAGAAGAAGAAATAAAATTGTTATTTTACATAAAAATCCTGCAAACATTGACTCAGAGGGTGAGATTTTACCTAATATTTATTTTACTAAAAATAAGTATGAAACGGAAAATATTAAAAAAAAAATTTATGAAAAAAAAATTTCTAATATTGCAAGTAATGATGTCATTCATGAAGTAGGTTCATTACAATACGAATATTCTCAAAATTTGTTATTGGAAAAGGGTAGTTTTTTTAAAAAGTATAATTTGGATCCTAATAAAAAAACTTTTATTTTTTTTCCTAGTGCCCCTCAAATTCAAAACGAATATTATCAAGAGGATTATAAAAAGATTGTAGATATAATTGAAAGAAATCATAACGTAATTATCAAAGGTCACCCCACTGATTATTCAAAAAGAAAATTAAGAAAAGAATATGGAGATCTTAGTTCATGGGAATATTTATTGACAAAACCTAAAGTACTCTCTCCAGAAGATTTTTATTCTGCTATAAAATACTGTGATGCTGGTATTTCAATTTTTTCTACTATTTTTTTAGAATTAAATTTTTTCAGAAAACCAATAATATTTGTAAATAGATATGATCACTATGCATATAACATTCTAAATAAAAAAAAAAACATTGACTATAAATTTTATAATCAAAACATAAAAAAAAATTTTTACGAATTCGGAGTAAAGTTTCTAGATGAATTATCTATAAATAAAAATGAACTTATCAATAATAAATTTTTAAGATCATCCCCAGAATTATTAGAGCCAATTTATGAATATATTGGATGTGATCTTAAAATTGATCAATTAGAGAATTTTATCAATAAATTTAAATTAAGTGATATCAATTTTGATGATAAAGAAGAGAAGATTCGTACATCTGAGCAAATGAAAAATATAATAGTTAATTACTTGAACAACAGTTTTAAAGACAATTTTTTAACAAAATTATATATTAACTATAAAATTTCTAAATCTAGAGTAAGAAATATTATAAGAAAAAAACCATGAGAGATCTTCAATTATTATTAAGTATAATAAAATCTGATTTTAAAAATATTTGGAAGGTTTTTTTAGTTATAATTTTTGTTTCACTTTTAGCGAATTTATTTACTGTTTTACAACCTTTAATTTTTGCTTCTATGTTAGAGGTTACTATTCCAGATAATTTAAGCATTTTTGAAAATCAAAGTAATAATAATATTAAACAAAATAATTTTTTTGATCTTAATTTTATTGGGAATTCAATTAATGAATACATTAATAATAATTTATTAACTAACGAAGTTTCAAATTTTAAAAGTTTAATTTATTTATCTTCTTTCTTTTTAATTTTTGTTTTATTAGCATCTCTTTTTAATTATCTTGGAGTGATATTAACTAAATGGTCAAATTTTACATTCACTATTTCTTTAAGAGATAGTTTTATAAAGCATTTATTAAGCTTAGATTATATTTTTTATTTAAAATCCAAATATAGTGAACTGGTATCAAGAGCATTTTCAGATGCAAAAAGTGTTGGACAGGGTGTTGTTCCTTTATTGCAGGCTTTTTTCCATAATTCAACTCTAATAATTATTTATAGTTTATTCTTATTTAACACAAATTATATTTTATATTTTGCATGTTTTATGATCTTTATGATTCAATATATAATTACTATAATAATTAAAAAGCCAATTCAAAAAGCGTTAATAAATGTAAACAATAAAACCGCTGAACTATTGTCAAAATTAAACGAGGTGTTTTCTTCAATTAAAATAATCCAATTATTTAAAAATGAGAACTTTTACTACGAACAGACAAACAAATTACAAAAAGAAGAGAGAAAAGCTGGTTTTAAAGCATCAGTTTTTGACGAGATTCAAACACCAATTACTAGTGTTTTAACGTCAGTAAGCATTATAGTAATTCTATTTACAATTTTATTCCAAATTAAAAACGGAGATATGACATTACAAGGTGGAGCTTTGTTTTTAATCATGGGAAGATTAATGGTTAATCCAATTGTGAGATTGTCTGTAATATTTACTTGGTTAGTATCTTTTGGGGCTTCATATTATAAAATAAATTATTATAAATCAATTAAACCAAATATTTTAGATGGACTATTAGAAAAGAAAAGTTTTGATAAAGAGGTTGAATTTAAAAATGCTCAATTTTCATATGATAAATCAAAAAAAATTATCTTTGGTGATTTGAATATTAAGAGATATGAAAAAATTGCCCTAGTAGGACAAAGTGGTAGCGGGAAGTCGACTTTTGCAGATGTTTTATTAAGATTACATGATTTAACCGAAGGTCAGATCTTAATTGATGGAGAAAATATAAAAAACTATAAAATAAAAGATTACAGATCTTTGTTTGGTTTTATACCACAGGATCCAATATTATTTCACGATAGTATTTTAGAGAATATTAGATGCGGTAGGAACTATATTACAGATGAAAAAATCTTCGAGGCTGCTAGAATAGCTAATGTAGACAAATTTGTTCAACAAAAACCTAGCAAATATCATACAATAATTGGTGATAGAGGCGCAGCACTCTCTGGAGGAGAAAAGCAAAGAATTTCTATAGCTAGAGCTATAGTTAATGAGCCAGAAATTCTTTTATTGGATGAAGCAACAAGCTCATTAGACGTAAAAAATGAGCTAGAATTATTTAATGAATTAGAAATTATTTTTAAAGACAAAACAGTCATTATAATTACACATAAATATAAATTTTTAACTAAGGTAGACAAAATTATACTGTTTGAAAGTGGTAAGATAAACGCAATCGGGGGCCATCAAGAACTATTATTGAAGTCTAAATTATATAAAGAACTATTTGAATTTAACTCAATTTGAAAATGCTTAAATCTTCAATAGGAATTTTTTTTTATTTATTACTGCAAAATAGATTTGTATGGAAATATTTAAGTAGCGAGGAAAGAAAAGAGATAAATAAAATAAATGATAACTATAATAATGAAAGATCTGATTATAGCCCCCAAAGTTATCAGTTAGGTAAATCTTGGGATACTGCTGTAAACTTTACTGATTACAGGGGTTGGATTGATTTTATTAAAAAAATATTATGTACACAAAGAATAGTTAATCTTTGTGAAATTGGACCAGGATCAGGATATTATACCAGAGAGATAATAAGAATAGCAAA
>MDTA01161784.1_pt1 | contig 24474 bp, 30 predicted proteins | sample 811151 | NCBI WGS metagenome assembly MDTA01 (sample SAMN05326648, study PRJNA326480) | marine metagenome | isolation source: seawater | place: Indian Ocean: South | collected 2010
AAAAATATACCTTTACTTTGGATTGATATGATGGATGTAAGTAAAATAATTGGATTTATTTTACCAGATTGGATTGCAGATATTCTTCCAGGAGAATACCCTATTCATACTAAAGACGGTGTAGTTGAGCAAAATTTTAAGGGAAAAGTTCTTAAGGTTGTGACAGGAGATTTCAAATTATTTAAAATTCCAGTTCCTTACGGACATATTTGGGATTCATTTTTAAGAGTCTTTTTAGGACTTATCTTTGGAATTTTAATTGGAGTTCCGCTAGGATTGTTTATGGGTTTAAATCGATTTGCTAAAGGTTTCTTTGATCCTTTAATTGAACTATATAGACCTGTACCACCATTGGCATGGGCTCCATTAATTATCTCAGTTTTAGGTATAGATAACACTGGAAAAGTATTTTTATTGTTCATGGTCTCATTATCGATAATGATTATATCCGCTCGAGCCGGGGCCTCTGGAACTCAATTATCAAAAATTCATGCCGCACATTCTCTAGGTGCATCCAAAAAACAAATTTTAAGATATGTAATATTTCCAAATTCTTTACCTGAAATTCTTACTGGAATTAGAGTTGCTGTAGGAATGTGTTGGGGAACTCTTGTCGCCGCAGAGTTTTTAGCTGGAACAACTGGTATTGGATTTGTAGAAAACGTTGCCAAAAAATATTTTCAATATGAAGTGATTTGGATAACTATATTTATTATGGGTATGTTAGGACTTTTGTTTGATGTTACGCTAAGAAAAATTATAGATAAAACTATTCCTTGGAGAGGAAAAGGTTAGTTTTAATTGATGAAACTATTAAATTTTAAGAATATTTCTATTTCAATATTGTTTGTTTTATTATCTTTAGGGCTAATCAACTCAAATATTGTGTCCAATTTCATATGGAAAGGTGATGTGTTATTTGGTGATTACAATGTTCTTATTACATGGTTAGAGTGTAATTATCTTGGATATGATGTTTATACCTTCAGTGAAATTGAAAAATGCCCAGTATTCAATCCTACATATGACTCTATATTGTTATATGGACAAATGTGGTTGAATTTACCTTTCAATGTTTATTTAAAAATATTTTACTTAAAAATTGTACCTTATTTGGCAATATCAATTTTCATATTTGCTTCTGTTATTTTAATAAATCCCAAAAATTTTAAAGAATATCTTATATTATCTTTGTGTTTATTAAATCCAGCTACCATTTTTGCTTTTGAAAGATTAGGTTTTGATATTTTTGTATTTTTGTTTTTATTATTTTTAACAGTAAACAGAATTTTCATATTAAATTGGATTTTAATTTTTTGTTTAACATTCGTTAAGGTTTATCCTGCAATCTTAGGAATTAATATATTTTTAGAAGATATGCAAAGATCGCTAAGAAAAAATGTGATGATAGTTGTTAGTTTAATCATATTATCCATAATATATTTTGGTATTTATTTTGATGAATATAATAAATCTCTTATAGATGGAGGGCTAAATGCTGGCAAAGCGGGATATCATTACTTGTTTTCATTAAACGCATTACCGAAAATTATTAAATATTCTTTGAATTTTAACTATATTTTATCAATTTTAATCATTTACTTAGGCTTTATCTTTTTAACAAGATTTTTGTACAAAAAATTTAATGTCTATTTTGAACATATGACTAATAAAGCAAATACATGTCATGGTAAAATATTTATCCTTTCTGGTTATCTGTGTCTTTTTTGCTTTGTTACTTTTTCAAACTATTTTTATAGAGAAATTTTTTTAATTCTTTTGCTTCCGTTAATAATTGGTATTTCTAGGGAAAAAAAGATCAAAATTATTGATTACCTAATAATTTTCATCATTGTAAGATATATTTTCATTTTTTGGTATGGTTTCTTAAATGTTAATGATGGAATACAGCATGAAGATGAAAAAAGAATTTTTTCTTTACAATTTTTGGTTATAATTTCTTTAAAAAGTCTATTTGATTTTTTTTTAATGTCTAGTATTGCATCTATTTTGATTTTAAATACTAAAAAAATAATTAGAGAAATATCGTGGAAATTTTGAAATATAGTTATGAAAACTTTAACGCTTAAAAAAAAAATAAATAATATTTTTAAAAAATTCGGTTTAAGTTCAGAACATTCAAATATTTGTGCAAAGGCTATAATAAATGCTGAACTTGTTGGGGCGCCCTCCCATGGTCTTTCAAGAACAAAAATGTATTGTGAACGAATTAGGAAAAAAGTAATTAATGCTAAACCAAAAATAAAAGTAAATAATATTTCTAAGTCTATTGCGCTAGTTGATGCAGATGACAGTATAGGTTTTGTTGCTGCTGAAATAGGTATAAAAAAAGCAATTAATAATGCATCTAAGACAGGAATAGGACTAGTCGCAATTAAAAAAAGTGGGCATTACGGTTTATCAGGTTACTATGCAGAACGGGCTGTAAAAAAAAATATGATTGCTTTGTGTTTTACTAATGCACCACCAGCAATTGCTCCTCATGGTGCTAAAAAAAAACTATTTGGAACTAATCCAATCTGCTTTGCATGCCCATCCGGTAATAGTGTACCTTTTGTTTTTGATTCATCAATGTCAATCATAAATAGAGGTAAAATAAGAATTGCAGAAAAATTAGGAAATAAAATACCAATCGGCTCAGCTCTGGATATTTTTGGAAAACCGACTACTGATGCAAAAAAAGCGATCCAAGGTGTCCAATTACCGCTTGCAGGGTTTAGAGGATCAGGGCTAGCCTGGATGGTTGATATTTTAAGTGGAGTATTTACTGGAAGCAGTCACAGTGGCAAAGTAAAAGATCCTTTTGATGATTTTTCAGGACCACAAAATATTGGTCATTTGTTTATTGTGATTAAATCAAATTTGTTTAACAAAAACTATAAAAAACAAATGATAAAAAATATTATAAGAGTTAAAAGACTGCCTAAAATTAAGGGTGTAAAAGAAATTGTTTATCCAGGCCAAAACAAATATAAAAGATATAAAATAAATTTAAAAAAAAAAATAAATATTTCAAAAAAAATACTTAAAGAGTTAAATGAACTAGATGCTGTCCAATAAAAAAATTATATGTCCTAATAATTTACTTGATGCTGCAATTAAAAATAAAGGTGCATCAGCAGGTATTGTTAATGCAGGAAAACCACTACCAATGATGTCAGTTATGGATGCGGTAAAAGAAAATTTAATTAATCCTGTATTTATTGGCAACAAAGAGGAAATACTAAAATGTGCAATGGATATTAAGTGGGACATTTCAGATTATGAAATAATTCATGAACCTATTGAAAATAACACTGCAAAAATAGCAGCTAAATTGGCTAGTGAAGAAAAAATAAAAATAATTGTTAAAGGGCACATCCACACTGATGTATTAATGAAAGAAGTTTTAAAAAGGGAGTTTAACTTACTAAAAAAAACGAGATTAAGCCATGTATGGCATATGACTTTAGAAAAAGAAGACAAACCTCTAATAATTACAGATGGTGCGCTTAATGTAAGCCCAAATGTAAAAACAAAAATGCATATTTTAAGAAATGTAATAAATTTTTGTAATAGGATTGGAAACCAACGGCCAAAAGTCGCTGTTTTATCAGCTACTGAGGAAGTTTTGGAAAGTGTTCAAAGCTCTTTGGATGCTAAAGAAGTTACTGAATTAGCAAAACAAGAAGGTTTAACTGCAGATGTATTTGGACCATTGGCTTTTGATAATTGCATATCCAAGAAGTCTTCAAATATTAAAGGAATTAAAAATTTGGTGGCTGGTAGTGCGGATGTTTTGATGGTACCAAACGTAGAAACTGGAAATGCACTTGTGAAAATGATGGTATATTTTATGGGAGCCTGCGCAGCAGGAGTTGTTGTTGGTGGGAAAGTGCCAGTAGTCATCACGAGCAGATCTGATGAATCGACCGCCCGATTAGCTTCCATAGCTGCTGCAGTTGTTGCATTGGATTAATTTTTATTATAATTTAACATCAATAGCATTGAATATGAAAATAGGTGTTACAAAAAATAAAAAAAAAATTTATTTAAATTTTTATAATTCAAATTTTGAATTGCATCCATTGTGGCTAAGAGAAAGAGTATCAGACTCTGAATATTTAGATCCTAATAATGGTCAAAGACTATATGACCCATCAAAATTAAAAAAAAATCTTAAGATAAAAAAAGCCACTATTAAAAATAGATTTCTTGATGTTGAATTTACTGACGGAGTCGCCTCGAAATATAAAATAAATGACATAATTGATGAGATTAATAAGTCAGATTATTACAAAAATATTTTTTTATGGAACTCAGGATCAGCGAAAAAACCTGTTTATAAATTTAATAAAAGTTTTTTTTCAAGAAAAGATGGATTTAAATTTTTAAATGATTTTTATAAATTTGGATTTGCAATTATAAGAAGTGCGCCCGCTAAAAAAGATTTTGTTTTAAAATTTGCAAGTATGATGGGTATTGTGAGAGCAACTAATTTTGGTAAATTGTTTAACGTTAAATCTGTTAGAAAAGCAAATGATCTTGCTTATACTTCTCATCACTTATCTGCACACACAGATAATCCATACAGAAAACCAATACCTGGAATTCAATTGCTTCATTGTATAAAAAACGACACTAAAGGTGGTCATTCAACTCTAACAGACGGATTTGCTGTTGCAGAATTTTTGAGAAAAAATAATCCAAATTATTTTAAAATATTAAGTTCAACAAAAATTAGATTTACATACCAAAATAATCATACTTTTTTGGAAAACTGGGGAGAAACAATAGAATTGGACAATAAAAGCAAACTTAAAACGATTAGATTGAGTCCAAGACTAGATTACGTGCCGATGCTTAAAAAGAAAAAATTGACTGAATTTTATAAAGCAAGAGCTTACTTTATCAAGTTATGTAATTCAAAAAAATTTATGATTGAATTTAAGTTATTATCAGGTGATATCATGATAATGGATAATTATCGAACTTTACACGGTAGAACATCCTATGACTTAAGTGTTGGTGAAAGACATCTTCAAGGATGTTATATTGATCATGACGAAGTTGAGAGTAAACTTAAATTGTTAAAGAAAATAAACTCAAATGGATAAAGTAAGTTTTAAACAAATGAAAAAAGGTACTAAAGAAGATTATCTTCTATTAGATAAGCACGAAAAAAATTATATAAAAGGTACTGCTGAACGAATTTTAAAGTTCATGTCAGGGTTAACCGAAACCCTTGAGGGTTATCAAATATCTAGACTAGAGCATTCTCTACAAAGTGCCACTCGAGCATTTAAAAACGGAGAAAGTGAGGAGATGGTAGTCGCAACTTTATTACATGACATTGGTGATGAGCTTGCGCCAATGAATCATTCTGAATACGCAGCTGCTGTGTTAAAGCCTTACGTTTCTGAAAAAACACATTGGATTATAGAAAAGCATGGTGAATTTCAAGCTTACTATTACGCTCATCACTTAGGAGGAAATAGACATATGAGAGATAAATATAAAAATCACAAATATTTTGATGATTGTATTAACTTTTGTGAGAAATATGATCAATCTTCATTTGATCCAGACTATAAGTCTTTTCCTCTTAAATTTTTTGAACCAATGGTTAAAAAAATCTTCTCGAGGAAACCTTATAGCCATTATTAATAAGCTATTGTTGCATTAAATAAATAATCAAAATATAAATCATAAAAATGGCAATTAAATATTTAAAAAAAGCTATAAAAACTGCTTTCACAGATGACACTAAAACAAGGGATATAGTTCAAAATCTACTAAAAGAACTAGAGAAAACAAAAGAAGATGGGTGTAAAGCACTTACAAAAAAATTTGACAAGTATGAAGGTGAAATAATTGTTTCAAAAGAAAAGATTGAGGAAATTAATAAAAGTTTAGATCGGAAAACAAAAGATGATATTAAATTTTCTTATGACCGGGTAAGAAAGTTTGCGGAGGCACAATTAAAAAATTATGGGAAAGATTTTGAAATTGAATTATCAAAAGGTTTATATGCTGGACAAAAACAAGTCCCGGTAAATACAGCTGGTTGTTATATTCCTGGAGGACGTTATGCTCATATTGCTTCAGCAGTAATGAGTGTTACAACAGCAAAAGTTGCGGGAGTAAAAAATATTATTGCTTGTAGCCCACCAAGAAACAAAATTGGAGCTCATCCATCAATAATTTTTACTGCAAACCTTTGTGGTGCTGATGTTATTTTAAATTTAGGAGGGGTGCCTGCTATAGCAGCAATGACCTATGGTTTTTTTGGAAATGAACCTGCTGACATGTTGGTAGGTCCAGGAAATCAATTTGTTGCTGAAGCTAAAAGAATATTATTTGGGAAAGTTGGAATTGATTTGTTTGCTGGCCCAACGGAAATTGCGATCATAGCTGATGAAACCGCAGATCCAGAGATAGTCGCAATAGATTTAGTTGGACAAGCTGAACATGGTTACAACTCTCCAGCGTGGCTTTATACAACCAGTAAAAAATTAGCGGAGACAGTCTCAAAAAGAATTCCAGAATTAATTGATGAATTACCTGAACTTCCAAAAACAAGTGCAGAAGCGGCATGGAGAGATTATGGTGAAATCATTTTATGCGATACTGATGAAGAAATGGCAAAGATTAGTGATGATTACGCTCCAGAACATTTGGAAATCCAGACCAAAAATTTAGAGTGGTTTCATAAAAGGTTAAAAAATTATGGATCATTATTTATTGGTGAAGAGACCACTGTTGCTTATGGTGATAAATGTTCAGGAACTAATCATATTCTGCCAACAAAGGGTGCGGGAAAGTATACTGGTGGATTATTTGTAGGAAAATTTATTAAAACTCTAAGTTTTCAAAGGATGACTAAGGAGTCCACTAAAGAAGTTGGAGCCGCGGCTGCAAGAATATCTAGGTATGAAGGCATGGAGGCTCATGCTAGAACTGGTGATGCAAGATTGAGAAAATATGGTTTCTCAAATTAATTAAGATTTATTTTATGATTGGAATTTTAGGTGGAATGGGTACTCAAGCAGGTTTAGATTTTTGTAATAAACTTGCGAAATTAAATAGAGGCAAAACAGATCAACAATATCCAATGTTTGTTCTTTATAACAAATCCAATACTCCAAAAAGACCAGAAAATTTAAAGAAATATAAAAATGTTTTAAAAGAATTAATAAAAGGTTGTAAGATGTTACAAAAAAATAAATGTAAATTTATTGTAATGCCATGTAATACAGCGCATTATTGGCACCGAGATATACAAAAAAAAATAAGTGTCCCTCTTCTTAGCATGCCAAAAGAAGTTTATTTGGCTACAAAAAGGGTTTGTAAAAGGAAATCTAGAATTGGAATTTTGTGTACTGAAGCAACGCTTAAGACCAAGATATACAATAATTTTTTTGATAAAAGCTTTAAACTTATAAGTCCTACGAAAGGGCTTCAAAAAAAATCAGTAAATAAAGCAATTAGGCACGTTAAACTGGGAAAGGTTAGAGAGGCTGAAAGATATCTTAAAGGAGCGGTAAAATATCTTATCAAGCAAAAATGTAAAAAAATAATATTAGGTTGCACTGAATTACCAGTGGCATTATTTGCGTATAAGTCTTTTAAAAGGGCAAAAGAGTCAAAAATATTTATAGACCCTAACCTATTGTTAGCTCAGGTTTGTATGAAAAAATATAAAAATTAATGACAAGCTATATTGAATTTTTTTAATCTCCAATAATTGTAAGGCCAAGGTGTAAGAAAGCCAACAGTAAGCATTATTGGAATAACCCACCAATTTAAAATTGCTCCACCGGTCATAATGTAGTCTGTAAGGTTCATTGCTATTTCCATACTTATCATTGAAATAAAACTCATACCAATTGCAGTATTAAAAGCTTTTTTAAAACCAAAATCTTGCCTCATAAGTACTATTGTCTCTAAAATTATACTTGTAATTAATCCATTGATAATTGCTAAAATCATTATTCCTAAAACTGGAAAAGGTATTTTTGATAATTGGAAGAATAATATTGTACCAAAATCTCCTATCGAACAACCTAGCAAACACCATGCAGTATTTTTTGCGCTTTTTACCCAGGTATTTTTACAAGACCAATTAAATTTTATTGACTCTGTAACCATTGATTTAAATCATTTTAAATTAGTCTAAATTAACTTTAGCAATCATGCCAATTTCATAATGTCCAGGAACATTACAAGCAATTTCGATATTAATTGCGTTTTCAAACTTCCAAATTAAATTTCCTTTTTCTGTTGGTGCAAGTAAAACACTATTGCTATGAGTATGACCCATAGCTTTGTCAATTTTAGCCATCTTTTTCATTTTTTCTCTATTAATAGTATCAGCCATTAATATTTCATTCTCAACCATCTTTAACATTTCAGGTCTATGTTTTTTATGCATCATTGCATTTGCTATATTAAACTCATGAACTAATTGACCAAGATTTTCAACTTCAAATTTAATTGTCTCTCCCTTTTTAATTTTAAATGATTTTGGTTCATAATAATTGTCATACATTTTAACTTTTATAATTCTATCTACCTCATCTAGATTTCCTTTTGAACCAATCTTCATATTTTTATCCGCAATGGATATTGATGGAATGACTAAAAAAAATATTAAATAAATTATTGATCTCATTTTTTAATTGAACTCCTTTTTTTTAAATTCTTTAATTTTATTTTCAGTAATTTTAGTTTTAATTTTTAATTTGCTCCTACTATCTATTACATCTGCGAAATTATGGTTTACATCTCTATGCCCTGCTTCATCGTCCCTGATTACTCTTACAACATCTTTTAATGTAGCATTTAATGGTAAATTCCAATAATTTATAGCAATCTCAGGTGCTGGATGATTTTTTATTTTTCCAGACTCAAGCTCGTTTAGATACTCTGTATAACTTATTACTGCCTCCTCTTCGAAATATCCAACTATCCTATGCGCAGTTCTTTGAGAAACTAAATATATTATTAGATAAGTTATAATAAATATAAATTGAGCAATCATTATTATCAATCTTTCCAAGAAAGTTGGTTTAGCAATATGGATAAATGTCATTAAATGCATTCTTTCATTTTCGGCTTCGTCCAATAAGGTTTTTATCCATCCTTTATCATCTTCCATCTTTCTTAAGGATTTTAAATGTAATAACATGCCAGCCACCATACCTGGCACTGCTGCAACAGTTTCTAGAACAACAGCTCTATGACCATATCTTTTTTTAAAAAAAGTATCTGCTAAAAATCTTAAAAATTTTGTAAATGATAAAGCAACTTTATCACTATAATTTTTAGGTTTAAAATGTTTATCTAAATTACTCATATATACATAAATAATAATTTTTTAGAAAATTCCAATGAGCCAAAATTGCCTACTTAAAGGCTTTAATTTACTATCAATTTTACAATATCGAATAAAACAAAGACTATAATTACAGACATAAATGAAATTATAAACGCATTAATTACTCTCCAAATATCTTTTTTGTTTAGATATTTTGAAAAGAATTTAGACAAATAACCAATTACAAAAAAAAATAAAAAAGAAGAGATGCTTGCGCCCAAACCAAAAATATACTTATCCAAAAGTAAAAAATTTTTTGAAAAATTTCCTAGAAAAAAAATAGTATCTGAATAAACGTGTGGATTTAGGTATGTAAAACCTAATGTTTTTAATGTTACTGTTTTTAAATTAAGATTGTTTTTTAAAAGTTCTAGCTTAACTATCGTACTTGGTTGTTTGATTTTGCTGTAAATAAAATTGATTAAAAATAATAATAGTAAAAAATTTAATATTATTTCAACTTGAGAATTGAATATATATGAAAAATAATTAAATAAAAAAATACCAAAAAAAATTAAAAATAAATCCGAAATAGAGCATATCAAGCAAACCAATAATACATGCTGTTTTTTTAATCCTTGTTCGATTACAAAGATATTCTGTGCACCGATTGCTAGAATAAGACTAAGGCCGGTAAAAAAACCAAGAAATAGATATTCCATTCTATCTCTTTAAAGTTACCATAGAAAGTTTTCTAGGAAATTTACCTTCTTCAAATTTTTCAATATTTTCTAAATAATAACTTTTTGATATATATTGAACTTTTTCATCAGAAAAGAAATGTACTAAAAAACCATCATTTTCATAAATATCCTCTATAATGTGATTGCCGTTTTTATAATCTCCATCTAAAGTATTTCGAACTGTAAATATATTATAACCACCAGGTTTAATCATTCTAAAAACTTCTTTATTAAGATTTATTAATTCTTTTGTAGTAAGCGCCATACAATATAGCATATGTGAATAACATCCATCAAATTGGCTATCCTTAAAATTAAATTTTTTTTTTACATCATGAATTTTTGTTTTAATTTTACACTTAATTTTTTCTTTTTTAATTTTTTCTTGAATAATTTTTATTCCCGATGAACTATAATCAATTGCGGTTACCTCGATACCATTCTTAGCAAAGAAGATTGTATCTCTCCCAAGACCAGCTCCAAGTTCAATTATCTTTTTTGTATTATTTTTTTTAAAAATTTCTAAAGATTTTTTAGCTGAATAGCTGGGTTCCAAACCAAACATGTCAGGTTTTTCTGAGAAACTCTTTTCCCAGTGAATAAATTGTTCGTTTAAAATTTTTAAATTCAAACTATTTTGAAGGATCCGGAACTTTTCTTAAATAAGGCTTCAATGCATTCCAGCCCTCAGGAAATAACTTTTTTGCCTCATCGTCTTTGACTGCGGGTACAATTATTACTTCATCTCCTTTTTTCCAATCAGCAGGTGTTGCAACTTTATGTTTTGCAGTTAACTGCATCGAGTCAATTGACCTTAATATCTCCATAAAATTTCTTCCTGTCGCCATAGGATATGTAAGAAAAAGTCCAATTCTTTTATCAGGTCTTACTATAAAAACTGTTCTTACAGTTTGATTATCAACCGCAGTTCTTCCCATTGATGTTACTCCTGCATCACCTTCAAGCATATTGTAAAGTTTTGCAATTTTAAGGTCCTCATCAGCTATGATGGGATAATCAGGTTTATTACCAGTAACATCTTTTATATCTTCTAACCATTTTACATGATCAGATATCGGATCAACGCTTAACCCGATTACTTTAACATTTCTTTTTTCAAATTCTGGTTTCAGTTTTGCCAAAGAACCTAATTCAGTGGTGCAAACTGGTGTAAAATCTTTTGGGTGTGAAAATAATACGCCCCAACTATCCCCTAACCATTCGTGAAATGATATATCCCCGATAGTTGTTTTTGCCTTAAAGTCTGGTGCTAAACTATTAATTTTTAAAGTCATTAAGTTTTTTGTTTATTTAATTGTATTATAGGCAAGATTGATTTGTGTTGCAATTTTTAATATATTGAGCGTTTATTATGATTTTTAAACAACTTTTTGATTTTAAGTCCTCAACCTACACTTACATTATATCTAGCGGAGAAGGTCGAGAAGCATTGATTATTGACCCAGTAATTGAACATACTGATGATTACATAAAAATTTTAGAAAATCTTAAATTAAAATTAGTGAAAGTGATTGATACTCACATTCACGCAGATCATATAACTGCTTTAAATGAACTTAACAAAAGAACTAATTGTGTGCGAATTATGGGAGAAAATTCAAAATCTGAGGTCATAGATTTAAAAGTAAAGGATGATGAAAAAATTAAAATTGAAAATATTGAATTAAAAGCAATGTATACCCCAGGTCATACTGATTGCTCTTATAGCTATTTAATGAATGATAGAGTTTTTACTGGAGATACTTTGCTAATTAATGGCACCGGAAGAACAGACTTTCAAAATGGCAGTTCATATGATGCTTATGACTCTTTATTTAATAAATTATTAAAATTGCCTGAAAAAACCCTCGTTTATCCTGCGCATGATTATAATGGAAAAAAATTTTCTACAATTAAGAACGAAAAGAATAACAATCCGAGACTTCAAGTAAACTCCAAAGAAGAATACGCCAAAATAATGGAAAACCTTAAATTATCAAACCCAAAAATGATGGATGTTGCGGTTCCGGCTAATGTTAAAGGTCTTACTTTAAGTCAAATTGAAGTGACAAAATAAATATTGAATTTGGTAATTAAATTATATAAACAATCTATGTTTTTAACCAACTTGTTCAAATGTTAATATCATTAGATACTTCGAAAAACTTATCTTGTTGTTGTAGTAAATAATTTTAATCAAATAATTATATTTTTATGAATGAATATTTAGAGTCAATTATTAAACGAGATCCTGCTGCTAAATCTAAAATAAGTATATTACTTACTTATCCTGGGGTAAAAGCAGTTTTCATGTATAAAATTGCAAATTTTTTTGCAGTTGCAAAATTTGATCTGGTTGCAAGAATAATTTCTCAATTTTCAAGGTTCATGACTGGAGTTGAAATTCATCCAAAAGCACAGATTGGTAAAAACTTATTTATAGATCATGGTATGGGAGTTGTAATTGGCGAAACCTCTGTAATCGGTGATAACGTTACGATCTATCACATGGTAACTCTTGGGGGTATATCCCCAAGTATAAATGCAAATAATCAAAGAAATGTAAAAAGACATCCGACGATAGAAGACAATGTTGTTATCGGTTCTGGTGCACAAGTGTTAGGCCCTATTGTGGTTGGAAAAAACTCAAAGATAGGTGCTAATGCAGTAGTTACAAAAAATGTTCCAGAAAATGCAGTCATGGTCGGTATACCTGCAAAAAATGTTGGTACATCCTCAGAAGAATTTAAACCTTATGGTGTAACTAATGAGGAAAATTTATGAGGAATTTACAAAAAAATTTTATCGATGGCATTGGTAATACGCCTCTTATAAGACTCAAATCAGCATCTGATAAAACTGGTTGTGAAATTTATGGAAAGGCAGAGTATTTAAACCCAGGTGGTTCAGTTAAAGACAGAGCTGCATTGGCCTTAATAAATGATGCAGAACAAAAAAAATTGATTACCAAGGGCGGTATCATAGTTGAAGGAACAGCTGGTAATACAGGTATTGGACTTTGCCTAATTGGTAATTCAAAAGGTTATAAAACTATTATAGTAATGAATGACAATCAAACTAAAGAAAAAAAAGAGGTATTAATTAATTTAGGTGCAGAATTAAAATTAGTGCCAGCGAAACCATACAAGGACAAAGATAATTTTGTTAAAATAGCACAAAGAATGGCTGAAGAACTTAAAAAAACAAATAATCATGGTGTAGTTTGGGCTAATCAATTTGATAACACTGCTAATATGAAAGGACACTATGAAAGTACTGGTCCTGAAATATGGGAGCAAACAAATGGAAAGGTTGACGCTTTCGTATGTTCATCTGGAACTGGGGGCACAATTGCGGGAGTGAGTAATTTTCTTAAAGAGAAAAATAAAAATATCAAGATTTTTCTGTCTGATCCAAAAGGTTCATCACTATACAATTTTGTAATGAACGGTGAACTTAGGAGTGAAGGTAATTCAATCACTGAAGGTATTGGATCAAGCAGGATAACTAAAAACTTTGCAGAGGCTAAAATTGATGGTGCTTTTTCAGTTAGTGATGAGGAGTCACTACCAATAATTTTTGACCTAATTAAGAATGAGGGTCTAAGCCTTGGCACAAGCTGTGGAGTGAATATTGCAGGGGCAATAAAATTAGCCAAAAAAATTGGTCCTGGGAAGACGATAGTAACTATTTTATGCGATAAATCTGACAAATATCAAAGTAAATTATTTAATAAGTCTTTCCTAGCAAATAAAAAACTTCCTATACCAGATTGGCTTTGATATTAAGCCAATATGATAAATCATAAATACATAAGAATACTAAACTACAGCGCATTTTACTTATTGTTTGGCTTTATTATTGTTTTTTTTACAAATGGAAAACCTTTTATTACTTTAAGCAATTTAGGATTTGCTGATGTTCTAGATTTTTTTATTCAAAGTGAAGATAAAGACAGTATTGTTCATTATTTAAAAATAGCAGACACAAAATTTTTATACTTTTATTTCTCACTTTATTTTTTGTTTATTATTTTATATCTCCTGAAAAATTTTATTAAAATTCTTTCTTCAAAAAATAAGTTGTTCAAATTTAATAATGAGGAATTTGTTATAAAGAAAACTAAAAATTTAAATATTACTTATTGTTATATCGCTCTTGCTGCTGGGCTAGGTCTTTTTTTAGAACTTTCCATAATAAGAATTCATTCTTCATATTTTCAATTATTTGCTTATTTTAAAAATATAAGTTTGCTATCTTGCTTTCTAGGATTGGGTATTGGCTACTCAATGTCTAATAAAAAATTAACTTCTCTAGCCTGGGTATTTCCTTTTTTAGCAGCTCAAATTATTTTTTTATATCTTCTTAAAAATACTCCGGTTACTGCCTTTATGCAAAATCCTATTTCTGAGCAGTGGGCTATGGGGCAATCAATTGCTAAAGGTGTGGTACATTTGTCTGCGATCTATGGATTTTTATTATTAATATTTATTTTCAATGCTATGTGCTTTGTCCCTTTAGGACAGTTAGTAACGAAATTTATGAATTTGACAGACCCACTAAGGGCGTATGGTTATAATCTAATAGGAAGTATTCTTGGTGTTCTCGCTTTTACTTTATTGTCATTTTTTTGGACGCCCCCAATTATCTGGTTAAGTTTAGCATTTATTTTCTATTTAGTTTTTGCATATTTTTCAAAACTTCCAAAATTTTTAAGTACATTTTCTTTTATAGCAATACTAATTGTCATCACTGCTGTAAATAAATCTGATACTGAAAACAGAGATTTTTATTCACCCTACCAAAATATTTCAGTCAAATTTGAAAATGGAAATAACGGGTCCCCAATTACAATAAAATCTAGTCATATATGGTTTCAAACTCCCCTAAATTTATCTAATAAATTCTATCAAAATATAAATAAATCTTGGTACAATTTTTATAATTTTCCTTTCAACATAACTAACAAAAAACCAGAAAGTATTTTAATTGTTGGAAGTGGAAGTGGAAATGATGTTGCGGCAGCATTAAGAAATAATATTCAGAAAATACAGGCTGTTGAGATAGATCCTGTTATAGGTGAATTAGGAAAAAACTTTCATCCTGAAAAACCTTACTCTTCTGAAAAAGTTAAGTTTGTAATTAATGATGCAAGAAATTCTATTAAGTATTCAGATGAAAAATTTGATATGATCTTATATAGCGTTTTAGACTCTCACTCAAATCTTTCTGGAAAAGGTGGAATAAGATTGGATAGTTTTGTTTATACCGCCGAAGCATTTAAGGAGTCTCGTTCAAAACTTAAATCTAATGGGTATTTAGTTTTAAGTTTTGCGATTTCAACAAAGGAGCTAGGAATAAAGATTAATAAAATGTTAAAAAATGCATTTGATGGAATTAACCCAATTGTTCTAACATCGTCAACAGATAATAGAAAATTTGAAAGAGGTATTTATATATTTGTAATATCAGAAAATATTAATCAATTTACCAAAATTAATGACTCAAATTTTTCTAAAACAAACATCTTCAAGGATGATAGTAATAAATTTAAAATAGATATTTCAACTGATGACTGGCCCTTTTTTTACATGGTAAAAAAAATCTATCCAGTTTCATATGTCACAGTTATCTTGCTAATATTTGTTTGTTCTTATTTTTTTGTACAAAAAGTAAATAATTTAAATTATAAAAATTTTTCTCCAACATGTTTTTTTCTTGGTGCAGGATTTATGCTCGTCGAGACAAAAGGCATTACTGAAGCGGCTAAAATATTTGGAGGCACTTGGATAGTAATAAGTATAATAATTTTATTAATATTAACTATGGCATTTTTTGCTAATTTATTGATATCCAAAAATATAAAACTAAAAGAGGTAACAATTTATTCATTAATACTATTTTCAATTTTAATAAGTTATCTTCTATCTTTATTAAATATTGAAAACTATTCACTAAACCTTGCTAGAATTTTAACCCCTATTTTTCTTACTTTGCCCATTTTTTTTTCAGGGTTAGCATTCTCTAATGAACTTAAGAAATTAAAATCTCCCTCAATAGCATTATCATCGAATATTTTAGGAGCATTATTTGGTGGTCTATTGGAATACAACTCAATGTACTTTGGTTTCAAGTTTCTATATCTATTTGCGACAATAATTTACATTTTGTCATTTGTTTTTACCAAAAAGAAAGTTGCTTAAAACACTCAAAACAATTATAAAAATATTATGAATTTAAAAGATTGTCACAACTTTTCTGATTTTAGAAAATTAGCAAAACGAAAACTTCCATCGCCAATATTTCACTACATTGATGGTGCGGCTGATGATGAAATAACTTATAGTCGAAATACCTCAGCATTTAATGATGTGGATTTGGTTCCAAATGTTTTAAGAGGAGTAGAAAATGTTGACTTGTCAACAACAATCTTCGGGAAAAAAATAGATTTACCTTTTTATTGTTCACCAACTGCTTTGCAAAGACTCTTTCATTATGATGGTGAAAGAGCAGTTGGAAAAGCAGCTCAAAAGTTTAATACAATGTTTGGTGTTTCAGCATTAGCAACCGTTAGTGTTGAGGAAATATCTTCATTGATTGATACTCCAAAAATGTTTCAATTTTATTTTCATAAAGACAGGGGTCTGAACGACTCATGTTTAGAGCGAGCAAAAGCTGCAAATTTTGACGTTATGGCTTTAACAGTTGATACTATTACTGGGGGAAATCGAGAGAGAGATTTAAGGACTGGTTTTACTTCTCCTCCAAAACTTACTTTAGCAAGTCTATTTAGTTTTGCTACAAAACCAATGTGGGGAATAAACTATCTTACAAAAGGAAAATTTGAATTACCACATTTGCAAGATTATGTTAAGGAAGGAACAAGTACAAACACTTCCATAGGAAATTATTTTTCAACAATGCTAGATCAATCAATGAACTGGAAAGATGCTGAAAAGTTATGCTCGCAATGGAATGGTCACTTTGCGCTTAAAGGAATTATGAGTGTAGAAGATGCAAAAAAAGCAGTTGATATTGGTTGCACAGGTATTATGGTTTCAAATCATGGTGGAAGACAGCTTGATGGCTCAAGATCGCCATTTGATCAATTAGCAGAAATAGTTGATGCAGTAGGTGATAAAATAGATGTGATATGTGAAGGTGGATTTCAAAGGGGGACACACATGTTGAAAGCTTTATCTATTGGGGCTAAAGCATGTGCTGGTGGCAGGTTATATCTTTATGCTTTAGCAGCATCTGGTCAAGCTGGAGTTGAAAGGGCTTTAGGACAATATAAAGCAGAATTACTGAGGGATATGAAGTTAATGGGATGTACAAAAATTAGTGATCTTAATAGAAACAATTTAAGATTTAGAAACCTATGAAAAAATTTATTTTAGTTTTGATAAGTTTTTTTTTAATGTCTTTTTCTCACGCAAAAGATTTAACTAAAGATGAAACTCAAAAAGCTTGGAATTGTGTAGGTATTTATATGGCAAATTATTTCTTACCTTCTGGAGAAAAGTTTGAATATGGTATGAAAGAAAAATCAATGGCATCTGTAAAAGTTTGGAAAAAATATGCTTTAGAGATTGGTGTATCGGAGAAAGTTTGGGACGAGGGGGTAAATAAAGCCGTGGACAAATATTACGGGTCTAAATACGACGAAAAATTAACAGAGCAATGTCATTTGTTTTTAGAGACTACGATACCAAATGGAAAAGAAAGAGTAAAAAAAGTTGCTCAAACTCTTTACTAAAGATGAAAGCTTACGTGATTGCGCAAATGAATTTGAAGAGCAAGGAAGGTTATAAAGAATATGTCGATAAGGTCCCAAGTACTATTAAAAATTTTGGAGGAGAATATATTGTTAGAGCTGGAGAATTCAAATCTTTGGAGGGAAATTGGAACTTTACAAGAAATGTTGTGATAAAGTTTCCAAGCTACGAAAAAGCAATTGAATGGTATAATTCAGATGAATATAATAAGATTAAAAATTTAAGATTAAAAAACACAGAGGGTAATTTAATAATTATTAAAGGAGTTAATGAAACTATTTAATAAAAGGAGAAAAAAATGAAAAAAGCTTATTTAGTAGCAATGCCTAAAATAAAAGATAGTGATAAGTTCGCAAAAGAATACGCAAGTAAAGTAGCCGATACTATAAAACCATTTGAAGGTAAATTTCTTGTTAGAACTCCAAATAAATTAATTAGAGAAGGGGACGAAAAATCTCTTACTGTAGTAATTGAATTTCCTAATAAGGAAAAAGCTCTTGGTTGGTATAACTCTCCAGAGCATCAAAAAATAGTGGTTCATAGAAGAGCTGCAACAGATCCATCAAGTCAAATAGTAATTTGTGAAGAATCTGATACATATTAACAAAAAATAGTAGTGTTTCCAAAAAAATACTCTAATTTACTATTTATATTAATCATGGGATTTGGGATGAGCCTAATGATGACGCTCATAATCACCTATATAAATACTGGAATGGATAGCGATTATGTGATGAGATTTCTCAAAGCGTGGATAGTTAGTTTGCCACTAGCTATTATAATTGCATTGATAGTTGGTCCCCCCATAAAAAATTTAGTAGATAAAATTACTAAATAATCATAATATTTTTTGTGAGTAACTTTTCTGCATTTGTATATTTGTTTTCGGCAATTTTTTTGGGAATAGTTTCAAACGGATTTCTTAAATCCACAAACAGTTTTACTAATATAACTCCTACAATTTTTTGCATTGTTACTATTATTCTTTGTATATTTTGTTTATCAAAAGCGATGTTGATAATTCCAGTTGGATTTACATATGCAACTTATGGCGGACTTACAATTACAGCTGTAACTTTATTTGGAATATTTAAGTACAACCAAATCCCAAATATTTATGGAATAATAGGAATTTTGCTAATTGTGATTGGAGTAATTTTGTTAAATACTCTTGGTAAAACTAACGTATAGCAGGTTTTAATAATTTAAGAATTTTTTTATGATTAAATTCATTATTTGAAGAAATAATATTTCCTGCTTTAATTGCATTACCATTTGACCAAGTGGTTATAACACCACCAGCCGCTTTTATTATTGGAATAAGCGCGTGTACGTCCCAAATTTTATTTGCGCATTGAACAACAACATCAACTTTACCTTCAGCGAGTTGAGCATAAGTTAAAGCATCAAAACAAGGATACTGCATAAGTTTAAGAAATTTAGTTATTTTTTTTTGTTTATTAATTGACAATGCTCCATGAAAAGCAGCTGCCAGCTTTATATCCTTAAATCTTGTATTTTTGTTTACTTTAATTAATTTTCTTTTTTTATTATGAAACACGTAAGCCTGTTTACTATTTCTATTTATATAATATTTTTTTAGCTCAGGAAAATTTGCTAGACCCATTATTGGACTACCCTTGTAATTAATTGAAACAAGGTTACTCCATGTTGGATTTCCCACTATAAAAGATCTAGTTCCATCAATTGGATCGATGACCCAAGAAAAATCACTTTTTGAATTTTTAACACCGAACTCTTCTCCAATAATCTTATGGTCTGGAAATTTTTTTAGTATTTTAGATTTAATGAACTTTTCACACTTTCTGTCAAGATTAGTAACTGGATCATAGCCAGCTTTTCCTTTCTGCTTATTCTTTATTTGAAAAGTGTTTTTAATATTATTTTTAAAAAAATTATTCAAATCTTTAGCAAGCTTATTTAAAAAATTAAAAAAAATTTTTTCTTTTTTCATTGTCCAGGTCTTTTAATTTGATTTATTTTCTTTTCAGCTTTTTGTATCGATTTTTCATAATTTAATGACATTTGATCAGCAGAAATAGTTTTAATTTTTTTCAAGCCAAAAAAATTTAGCATATGGTAAAGCCAAGGTGTTAGAAAATCTTCTTTACCACCTACTCTTGTTCCACCCGAAGTAATGATTAGATAAACATGTTTATCTTTTAATAAACCTACCCTTGTACCGTCTTTTTTATATTCAAAAGTCGATTTTGCTCTTGCTGCTAAATCTGACCAAGCTTTAAGTGTTGCTGGTGGACCAAAATTATAAATCGGAACTGAAATTATAATTATATCACTAACTTTTAATTCTTTTATAAGCTTATCAGATAAATCAAACATTTTTCTTAGATAAGGAGATTTATTTTTAGTTGAAACATTCATTCCTGACTCAGTCAGTCCTGACACAAAGAGCATCTCGTTATCTAGGTCTCTATATATAACTTTATCACCAGGCCTTTTGATTTTGTTTAGTAACTTTTTAGCTAAGGCTCGAGATGTTGAGCCTTTTTTTCTTGCACTTGAGTCTATCTGATAAATTATCATAACCAGTTTTAGCCTAAATCTTGCATAAATGGTAAAAAATTTAGTAGGTAAAAACCAACCATCTGAAGTTTATTTGTAAGTATCAGTATTCCGGTTATTAACAATAAAATTCCACCAGTTTTATTAATAATATTCATTTTTTTCTTCAAATTTTTTGAAACAATTAAAAATTTTTGTATTAAATATCCAGATAAAATAAAAGGAATAGCTAAACCAAGCGAATAAATTGATAGTAAAAGAATGGCTCTATTGATGTTTTCCTCTGTCGAAGCCAATGCTAATATAGAACCTAAAATTGGTCCTATGCATGGTGTCCATCCAAAACCAAAAGCAATCCCTAAAATAAAAGACGAAAAAATGCCTTTATTTCTATCAAGGTAAATTCTTTTTTCATAATTCAGAAATTTAATGTTTATTAAACCTATAATTTGAAAGGAGAAAATAATTATGATTAGTCCTGCTAGTATTCTCAATTCATTAGAGTTTTTAAGTAATAGTTGTCCAAGAAACGATGCTGCTGCACCATAAATAATAAAAATGAACGAAAACCCTAAAGTAAAAGAAATAATTGGATAAAGTCTTACAGTTTTTTGCTCAATTAACTCATTTAAGGATGAACCTGTTATATAAGAAATATACCCAGGTATTAAAGGGAGCACACATGGAGATAAAAAACTTATAAGTCCAGCACTGAATGCTAAAAAAAATTCTATCATGTTAAGTATAATTAATTAAAAAAAAGAATAATTGATACGAGTATTATCCAAACAACCGCATAATAAAATGGCATAGTTCTACGCCATTTAAAAAGAATATTCGCAGCATTTTTTATTTGATTTTTTGATAATTTTTTTTTTCATTATCCTTTTAATCCTAAATGAGTATATTTAACATTTAAATAATCTTTAATTGCCATTGAACCACCTTCTCTTCCATATCCAGCTTGTTTTATTCCTCCAAAAGGTGCTTCGGCTAGAGCAACCAAAGGTGTATTTACAGCGACAGTGCCTGTTTCCATTAATTCAGACGCTTTGTGAGCTTTTTCCATAGAATTTGTGCATATATAGCTTGATAAACCAAGTTCATGATTATTGGCTCTTTCAATTACCTCATCAAATGCTTTGAAGGATAACATTGGAACTAATGGGCCAAATGGTTCAACTTTCATAATGGTGTAATCATCTTTAACATTGTCAAAAATAGTTGGTTCATAATAAAAACCTTTATTAAATCCTTTTGGTCTTTTGCCCCCTAATAAAACTTTAGCTCCTTCTTTTTTTGTAGTTTCAACTAAATTTTCAATTTCATTAAGCCTTTTTTTTGTGGTTATAGGTCCTAAATTAACCGTTGGATCCATCCCATTTCCTATTTTTAATTTTTTTGTTTTTTCTACAAAAAGATTTACAAATTCATCTTTTTTCTTTTCTTGAATATAGAAACGATTTGGTGAGATACAAACTTGGCCATTGTTTCTAAACTTAGCTGCTATAGCCATATCAGTTGCCTTTTGTATATCTGCATCGTCAAATACTATAAAAGGAGAATGTCCGCTTAGCTCCATAGTCACTCTTTGAACTTTATCCGCCGCTTGCTTTAAAATTAATTTTCCAACTCTAGATGATCCGGTTATTGAAATTTTTTTAATAATATCCGAGTCTATTAATTGCTTAGCTATGCTTGGTGGATCTCCTGATAATAAACTTATAACACCTGGTGGTACTCCACACTCCCTGCAAATTTCTACTTGTTCCATCACAACACCTGGAGTTATAACATCAGGTTTTACAATTACTGAACAACCAGCAGCTAGTGCGGTTGAAATTTTTCTTGCTGACAGAACTAGAGGAAAATTCCATGGAACTAAAGCTGCAACCACTCCAACAGGTTGGTAGTAAACATGGACTCTCGTGTCTTCAAATCTACTTTCAACAGTTTGTCCATAAATTCTTTTTGTCTCCTCAGCATTCCATTCAAATATATCTGCGGCACCATTTACTTCACCTCTTGCTTCAACTAAAGGTTTGCCAACTTCAAGGGTCATCCATTTGGCAAGTACGTCCTGTTTTTCTCTCATTTTGTCTGCGATTTTTCTTAAAATATATGAACGTTTCCAAGGCGAAGTCTTCTTCCAAATTTCTAAACCTTTTTGGGCAGATATTAGTGCATCATTGATATCCTCTGTGGATGCTTTTGACGCTTGTCCTAAAACTTCTTCATTTGCTGGATTGATGACCTCGTATGTTTCACCAGTTGAGGATTTTTTCCATTTTCCATCAATAAATTGTCCATATTTTTCGTACATATTTTAACTTAACATTACCTTTTGTGGTGTCTAGTGTGCAAATAAATCATATTAAAAAAAATACAAATAATCGTATTATTATGTTTAAAAAAGGGGGATTTATGAAAGCGTATGTAATGGGAAACTACACAGAAAAAGCTTTTCAGGGATTCATGAAAGATCCTGCTAGTGATAGAAAAGCTGTGGTTGAACAACTAGTAAAAGGCATGGGTGGAAAAATGCATGATATGGACATAGTTAGAGGTTCGTATGATTTTATTGTAGTTGTTGAACTTACATCATTTGATGATTTTGCTGCAATAAAACTTGTTGTTGAGGGTTCAGGGGCAGTTAAGAATTTGACAATGCTTGAGGCTATTGATTTTGCTAAAGCAACTAATAAAGCTAGTAAAATTGGGTACAAAGCACCAGGCCAGTAATAATATTTTTTTTTAATAATCATTTAAATCTATTCTTATTTTATATAAGAGTAGATTTGATGGTAAAATTATTTCCAATTATATTTGTTTTACTTTGGTCTTCAGCATTTATAACTACAAAACCATTAGTTGATAACAGTGATCCTTTTTCTGCTCTAGGTTTTAGATTTTTTATTGTTGCTGTTGGATTTTATATTTTTTCTGTTTATAAAAATCAAAAAATTTTTGTCAGCTCAAGACACATGTTTGAGTCTATATTGAGTGGTGTTTTGTTTCATGGTTTTTATTTAGGAGGTGTTTTTTATTCAATATCTCTCGGTCTTCCGACTGGAATAGCAGCTTTGATTGTTACTTTGCAGCCTGTTCTCACGAATATACTGGCAGGTCCACTTCTTAACGAAAAAGTAACTATTAAACAATGGATTGGAGTCGTTTTAGGGTTTACAGGTGCTGCAGTAGTTTTAGGTTTTGATATTGGAGAAGAATTACCTTTAATAGGAGTAATTGCTGCATTCATTTCTTTGATTTCAATAACAACGTCAACTCTTTGGCAAAAAAGGTTAAGCAGTAACTTACCACTTTCAGTGAGCAATACTTATCAAGCGATAGGCGGTTGTTTTTTTCATGTCATAATTATAATCTTATTTACTGAGCCATATATTAATTTCAATATGAGTTTTATTTTAGCTATGAGCCACCAGATATTTTTAGTTTCTTTTGGAGCATTTACAATATTGATGTACCTCATAAAAAATAATTCCGCTAGTAAAACAGTTTCAGTATTTTTTTTAATACCACCAACTTCAGCTTTTATAGCATGGTTGTTTTTAGATGAAACACTAACAAATTATGACCTGTTAGGCTTTATAATTGCCAGCATTGGAGTTTATATAGCTACTAGAGATTAATTAATTTTTTTTGTCGTTATCAACAACTAAACAAATTTCAGATTTCGTCAAAAATCTTTTGCCAGTACCATTATCTAAAGAAAACATTCCACCAATACCATTTACAGCATCAATAGTTAAATCTGTATGTTTCCACTTTTCATATTGGTCATCATTCATATAAAAAGGAACTCCACCTATTTCTCCTAATTTAACATCGCTGTTTCCAACCATATATTCTTTTCTAGGGTAACACATTGGAGCACTTCCGTCGCAACATCCGCCCGATTGATGAAATAAAAGCTCCTCACCATGTTGAGCTTTAATATCTTCAATAAGTTTTAGTGCTGATTCTGTTGCTTTTACTTTCATAATAACATGGCCCGTGATTCCTCACGGGCCATTATATATTAATTATCTTTTAAAAGAAGCCTAATTTCTTTTCACTGTAAGACACGTGT
>MDTA01195335.1_pt1 | contig 24464 bp, 49 predicted proteins | sample 811151 | NCBI WGS metagenome assembly MDTA01 (sample SAMN05326648, study PRJNA326480) | marine metagenome | isolation source: seawater | place: Indian Ocean: South | collected 2010
AGTCTGCCATAGCTGATGTCACCGCCATTGGTGTACCAACCATACCATAGTGTCCATAACAAAACGGCCGAAGCCGCTCCCCACATAATTTTCCAATTAAATTTGTCGTTGTTTGATGCAATCCATGTACCTAATGTCTGTACTGAATCGTTTGCGATAACGGCATAACCGGCAAATAAGAAGCCAACTGCCATCCATAAGGTGAGTGCGTCCATTTTTTATCTCCTTCTGCTTACCGCTTTTACCACGGTGCTCACAAAGTTAGACCAGGCTCGACGTGCCTGGCAGTAACGTTATTGTTACAATCATATTTATAATGTCTGGAAGTAATTTGTAATTATACACAATTATTAATGCAATGTTGATCTATAACGTTCAACACTTAATCTAGCACATTCTATATTTTCTTGTGTAAGTTTTATAATTTCTTTTTCGTCACTAGGATGAATAGGAGCACCAATCTCATTGAATATTCTTACCATACTTATTTCTGGTGAACCTTTATCGTATTCTCGGATTAATATCTCTAAAGTTTTCATAGCAACTTCATATGACTCATTGGATTCATAATCTGCTGGAGTTAACATTTCGATCTGTCCCATACAAGTATTTAGTTAAAAATATATGTATGTAAGACTTCTTACTTTGTAAATCTCAATGTTAAACCTAGTTTACTTCCGTTAAACTTGCTCGTGCAATGTATTAATTGATTATTGTGAATAATCATGTTGCCCGGTTGAAATTTATAAGCAGAACCTGATAGACCGTTCCACTGTTCTTTTGATCTCCAAAGATATAATTTGTAAAACAAATCATCTATTGGTTTTCCAGTTAGACCTTTGACACCTGGCCAATCGCAAGGTCTACCTGCTACACCTGTATTAATGCTAAAATCAATCACAGGTACATCTAAACACCATGTTACACTGTCTTCTGGATACCATTGATCAAAGACAATGAAACGTGGTTGTGTTCCATCATATTGTAAAGGTATGACTACATTTACACTTTCGACATATTCTTTTCTAAAATCTGTATGTGGCAAATATGGTTTTTCATGTTTGTAGAAATTTCCGCTTTTTAATTTCCATTCTTTGCCAATATAATTTTGTATTAATGGCTCCATGATTTTACCACTTTGTTGCGGTGATGCTTTTTTCATAGAGTCAGTATCATATTCTTCTCTACTGTTATAGTCTAGTATTAAACTATCTAACATGCCTTTTGGCACAACACCTTCAAAGTTTCTTTTAAACATGATATAACCACGGATACAACTGTCTAACCCAACCTGGTGTTCCCCAACGTTTATCCCAACGTTCGCCCCAAGTTCTTAACATTGCTAAACTTGTTGTATCGCCCTTCATTGTATTTAATCCTGGAGTATCTTTAGGTAGTGCAAGAAGTCCTTCAGGAACCATTTTTAAATTTGCCCACATAGGATATATAATTGTTTGTGCTTGTATACGATTATTGCCAAATATTTCTCTTGCTTCATCATAATCTTCGACAGTCCAAGGTGTCATTGACCAAGCAACACTTACATCATAGTTCATGTTATAATATTCAAATTTCCTACTTATAATTTCATAATCACCATTTCTACGAAACCAATTATAACGACTTCTAAGTCCATCTACACTTATATCAATACGAATGTTTTTGTAACCTTCCCATAGATGTTCTTTAGGTTTGCTCATACCGTTTGTAATGTACCGCAGTTCTAAATGACTGCGATCAAGGTCTTTTATACCTTCTAGTATTTTCCAGTGTTGAATGTCATGCCAAGGTTCTCCACCTGTGAACTTTATCCATTCAAGTTGTGGTAATACTTCTCTAAGATCATTAATGATTGGTTCTATGTCTTCTATTGCACGAATAACGCCATTGCCACCGTTATTGTATTTGTTATGTTGACTGCTTAAACTTGGTCCACAGTGAGCACATGCAAGTTGACATATGTTTGAAAGTTTAAATTGTATGGCTTTAAGTTCACCAGGATTACCTAGTATAGGTTGTCTAGTACGAAGACTCGGCTGTCCTGCTTGTTCTTGTTCTCTACAACGACTACAGAAAGATTCTGTTAGTTCTGAAAACCCATATTCATTCAGATTATGTCGTAGATGTTCTAGTCTTTTTGATTTCCATGCTTGTAACATACCATTTTTGATATATTCAAGTCTTGCACTTTCTCTTGGTTCTGCACAACAAGGTCGTGTATAGCCATCTGTTTCTAGTACTAATACGTTGTCGGCCCAACCACATCTCATAGCATATGAACCTTTTGTCGAATAGTTTCGATCAAGTTACCTAGTCCATTCCTACGTTGCGGTGTCAAAAGTTGTTGTATGCCAAGTTTCTCAAAATCATCAAATGTAATTTGTTTTGCTTCTGCCAAAGGTATATCTGTAAAACAATCTGCTACAATGCTGGTAATACCTTTTGTTATCATTGCATCACTGTCGTAGTAAACTTTAACATTGCCTTCTACTAAACCAACATCTACCCATATTTTACTGATACATCCTCCTATTAGTCTGTCGTCAGTTCTTAATTCTCTAGGTAGTGTTGTAGACTTTTTTGCTAACTCAACAAGGTATGTTAGTCGATCTGTACCATTATCGAACAAGTTTAGATTGTCGGCCCATTCTTGAATTCTCATATATTTCCACTTAATAGGTCTTCAGGGGTCCAATGTGTTTTAACATTGCCGTTCCACTTAACACCTTCTAAGGCAAGTTCTCTAGCATAGTCAAGCCGTGATAATTGTTCTTCACGTTCTGCTTTTTTATAAGACTCTGGTTCATACCCATGTAATTTTGTCATATCATACATTCTAATATTAGGCATGTATTTAAGTTTTATGAGTGCCGCTTCTTCTTCATCTAAGATGACACAATCATTTTTTCCATTAATTGATATGCTATAAACTTTTTTCATTATACCACTTCCATGTTTTGTGCAAAATATAAAACCATACTCCATTAATTGCAGGTTCGACTAATGCTACTGCACCCGCCTCCCATAAATTTGCTCCAGTCATAACACTCACAACTGACATTGCAATAACAATATGTCCTAAGGTATATATAAAGGCTAACAATAGAGAGGATCCTTTCATAAAATTTTTGATCACTGTCCACATTCCTTTTGTAAATTCCGTCATACAAAATACCTTACAATACCCGATGCAAAGATAAACATTGCAATACCATTAATAAAAATTAATGCTCTATCATGCCAAAGATAACCAACTACTAACCAACCGGATACTCCAATGAAATGAAAAAATAAATTATAAGGCTCAACACCTCCTGATGCTGTCAAAACCATTCCAGCGAGAATGATAAAACTTGATATCCACTTAATATACCAAGAAAGATCTCCTTTAGGAGTTACTTTTTTAATTACTCTACTGCTATTTAACAATTTAATTTTTTCGTCTAGTTTTTGTTTTATTGGTTCTATTTTATTGTCCTCCGTCAACATATATGTCCTTGTATTGTACCTGTTCCGTCTTTTAAATAATATCCTTGTCCTTTAGGATTGTCCCAACTATGTTTGGCAATTTCTTCATATACTTCTTCTGCTCTTTCAGAACAAGAAAGCACAATCTCTTCGTTGGTAAAGCCTTTGACACCATCCCAATCTCTTGGCTGATAATTAAAACTCCAATATTCAATCTGTCCTGTAAATAACAAAACTAGGATTGCTCCTTTCATACTAATTACCGTACTTTCTCTTTTTAAATTCTTCACTCATTTCTTGCATTCTTTCTTTGTATTCTTCATAAAGTGCAGGATCTGACTTACTGCCTGTACCATCTACACCAAAATTACATTTTGCTAGAACAAGAAAAATAACCAAAATACCCCATGAAAAATATTTACAAAACTTCATAAAATATTCATAGGCCTGTTCCGCCTGTTCTTGTGCTACTTTTTTAACATCTTCACTCAATTAGTTTCTCCTCATTGTGGCAATTTCTGTTGCTTGTTTAGAACCTGTTTTGTCATCATCGTCAGCAAAAACAGGCACCATGTTGCTTTTGTGCATTGTAGCAATACCTACAAGCCTACGTTTACCTGTATACTGTAATGATTCCTTTTTTGTGCATGGTGCAAAAGACATTTCGCTACCAAGACTAGGAACATGTTTTTCTTCTCTTTGATACACCTCTGGTTCACGCCATGATGTGCTAACAGCCGTTGGCTTAGATTTTGGCTTGTAGTTGCCTTGACAATAATCAATATATTCTTGTAAATTCATAATGAGATTTTCGCACTTCAAACGTTTCATTTCTTTGTTATGCTTTCTCATACCTTCTTCATACCTAGCAATTTTGCCAAGAGTTAGTTTAGACTTTTTACGTTTCTTTGTGTTCAACGTGGTCATACCACGAACTAAATGCATTGTCATTCTTGAATCCCTATGTTGAATGCTATTGTTATACGTCTTTCCGAACTTTTTTGTACAGGAAAGCCATGCTTAAGATAACTAGGAAAGAACAAAATCTCTCCTTGTTCTACTGGAGGTTGTCCAGTTAATGTATTAAAATAGGATGGTAAAGTGTCCCAATCACCTGTTGGCATCATTGCTCTTAGAATCTCTGATTGTGGGTTATGAAATAAAGTTGCTTCGTGTTGTTCTTTATTAAATTTTAAAAAGTGTATACCACTAAATTGTATAGGAAATGGTGAACTGATATGATCGTGTTGTATTTGCCAACCGCCTTGTTCTGTAATGTTATACCAAAAGTTTGTATTCATTTTCCAATTTCTTTTAGTATCTATGCCAATGAAATTAAATAAATTAGTGATATTATCCAAATACAAGTTTCTAAACTTTTCTTGATCTACTCTAGGTGCTCCAGGAAAATAATCACTGTACACGTTGGAATCATTTGCCGTACTACTTCCATCATATCCTGATAATACATTATCTTCCATCCACTTGTCAACCTCAAGTTGACATTTCGCTTGATCAACGAAAATAGGAGTTTTAAACATATCCATAAACTTCATATTAGTTTCCTATCAAATTCTTAGGTTTGCTTATTGGCAATCCTGATCTATCAAACCATCTTTTGTCATCTGTCACATATACATGACTTCTAAAATTTTCACCATGCATATCTTTACAAGTGATTGCACGTTTTGTTATGCCACCTTTGTAAATTGTGTAATCTGCATTTACCAATCTCATTGAACCACCACTAGCAGGATTACCATATATTCTGTCAATACTTTCTCCGTCAGGCCCAACATGGTTACTGACAACTATTGTAGGTTTTTCATTAAAATTTTGTTCAGTCATGTTTACATTATAGTACAGTTTTTGCTATTTGTCAATAAATATATATGAGTGAAGACCCTTTTAAAGGGCAATTAGGGAGTAGGAGCCATATGGTTGATCCAATAACTGCGGTCGCAACGGCAACAGCCGCCTTTAATACAATTAAAAATGCCTTCGCGGCAGGACGTGAAGTTGAAAGTATGGCAGGTGACTTATCTAGATGGATGGGTGCCGTTAGTGATATTAAGAAAGCAGAAGAGTACACCAAAAAACCTCCATTATTTAAAAAATTATTTAATGCCGGTTCTGTAGAAGAAGAGGCAATGCAAGTCTTTATGGCAAAGAAAAAAGCCGAAGACATGCGAGAACAACTGAAACAGATAATCTCTTTTTCAAGAGGTCCGTCTGCTTGGGAAGAACTTTTAAGAACTGAAGCAGACATTAGAAAGAAGAGACAAAAGATGATCTACGATCAAGAAGAACGTAGACGCAAGGCCTTAGAAATTGTTGCAATAACTTTTCTTGTATTAGTGATAGGTGCATTTGTAGTTACTCTAGGATATCTCTGGGTTAATAGAGGTTATTAAAAAAGGGGAGTCTTTTTTATAGTCTAAGACCCCCACACCAAAAAAATCGACTGCACTATTTGGTTCTATTTTAGGACTAAACCAAGCCGCAACGGCTGAAAGTGTCCCTTGTCCGTTCTTTTATGAAGCCTGAACGTAAGGCTTATCCCAACTACCAACGTTGAGACTGATGTAGTATGCAGTGTCAAAATAGTCAGTCATTGCATCACTGTTATCATACCAACCAGTTCCTTTTCTATAACCTTCACCTGTGATAGGAGCAGTTTTGATAATGTCTATCATCTTCTCAAAAATAGGCTGATGTTGCCCAGTCCTATCTAACCAGTATTGGTTAATTTGAGCATAACCACTTGAATCTGTGATATCGCTGAAATCCTTTGGACCTTGTAGCACTGTGACTCTTACACTTGAAGAGTGATCTTTCTTTACACTAAATTTAAAGTCTTTGAACTCTGCTTTAAGAGTTTCTCTAATTGCTTTTACGTCTTTTGCATTAATATAAGCCATCTATAACCTCCTGCTTGTTTATCTAACTTACTATTATATAATAGCATCTATTACAGATATGTCAACCAAGAATTCATGGTTTTTTGCATTTTTCTGCAGATAATTTATAAATAACATCAACGTTTTATGGCTTTAGTTCATAAACATGTCATTATCAGAGCGGAAGTGCTAAATCCGCCTACAAAACCAAAACTTGTAGCACAACAGGTCAAAGATCTCATAGAACGCATAGGTATGAAGATAATGATGGGGCCATATGCAAAATATTGTAAAATGCCTGGTAATAGAGGTCTTACAGTTGCTACAATCATAGAAACATCACATATCGTAATGCATACCTGGGACGAATCTAATCCTGCTTTAATACAATTAGACGTTTACACTTGTGGACCATTTAATCCACCTGATGTACTAGATTGGTTAAAGCAATATGATCCTATTAAGATTGAATACAAATATTTGGATCGTGAACATGGTTTGGAAGAAGTTGGTAGTCCCGGGGGGATTCGAACCCCCATCGCTCTCTAATCTGGAGACTGTGCCGAGTATAAGCCGGGTGTTTTACCATTAAACTACGGGACTACTAATTGGCAGAGGCACAAGGATTCGAACCTTGACTTGCAGTTTTGGAGACTGCCGTGCTAGCCGTTAACACTATACCCCTATAGAACGTGTGGCTCTGTATGCCCATGTAAATCTTCCATTTTAAGATTATCTGTATGACATCGATTGTGCATAACATTTTCTTGTAACAAAAATGTAAATCTAACAATCACAATCAATGATACAAACAATACCATGAGCATCAAAGCAAAAGATACATAAATCATATCTTAGGTTAGTTTATAGGATAAGAAGGTTTCTCCTCTTGATCAGGATGCCAATGAGTGACATCTCCAGTTAGAAAACCATAGTCGCAGGCAAATATATGACCATCTTTCCATATCTTGCCAGACTCGTCTTCATAAAGGCCACAATACTCGCCTCTATGACTACCTACCGGTTCAAAAAAGTACCAACATTTTTCTCCTACCTCGGGTAGTCTTTCATTTACGTGAATCCACATAATTTAATTCCTTTACTGGTGGAGCCGATCGGAGTCGAACCGACGACCTTTTCACTGCCAGTGAAACGTTCTCCCAACTGAACTACGGCCCCTAGTGGTGCCGAAGGAGGGAATCGAACCCCCAACCTACTGATTACAAATCAGTTGCTCTACCGTTGAGCCACTTCGGCGAATATATAGAGTGGTGCCTCCAGCAAGACTCGAACTTGCACGACCATACGGTCAACGGATTTTAAGTCCGTTGTGTCTACCAATTCCACCATGAAGGCTATCTTCACTCCTTAGGTTTTTCTTTGTCCCACATCAACAACATTGCTACTATTGGCATGTAACAAAGAACTACCACAAATATTCCTGTCAAAACTTCGTGCATGACTTATTTAAGTTCTTCGATTATCCCAAGAACTTCAGCAACGATAATTAGGAAACCTGCAACCATAAGTATATTGGCCGCGGCCCATAGACCACCATTGCCTTCCATTGTTTTTATAATTGACACATCTTGCATCATCAAGCCTGCTTGAATAAGGGCATAACCTGCCATACCTCTTACTAGGCTTTTGAATATGCTTACCCAGAAATGCCATTTACTTGTGTCTCTTGGTTGTATGTCCATACGTTCCTCCTTAAAAGTCAGCAAACTCTAATTGGCTTTGCCTATCCATTGCAGTATAACCAAATAGAATATATAACTCATCTACGAGATTTGGATACCTTTTTTCCATTTCTAGAATGAACTGCTCTTTGTCGTGCTTGGTCATTCTAGCAATCATGTCAACTAACATTACTGTATCCATTTAATTCTCCATCAAAACTTTTTCTTTGAAATCATTCATAGGAGACTCTACTTTACTAATTTCTTCAGCATCTTCGTCTATGAAATGATCAATAACTTCGTCTGTATATTCTTCATCATATTCAGCAGTGACTTTTCCAAGATATTCTGTATCACCACTTTCAGTGTAATTACAATCTAGAGAATAAGTTTCAACACCATCGTTCTGTGTTGTTAAATTTGTTCTCATCTCGTCATAATCGATTCCACCACCATCTAAGAACTTCTGATCGGCTTCGTCTTTATCTTTTGCAAGAACATCTTGTTCTATACAGATTGTATAGTACGTTTTCTTTCTATACAAATTTTTTCCTACATCTTTATCAAAAAATAGGACGTCAGTTTTTACTGTCATGCTACCTCCTCATCTACTTTATCTTTTTTCTTTTTTGCATTATAATTTATAACCAAGAAGGCTATAAAAAATCCTAATACGGTTGCAGTGGTTCCAAATACAAACATTCCCCAACCAAGACCTACTGTCATGCAACCCCTTTCTGCACTACATCCATTGCCCATTGATCCCAGGGTTCAGTGTCTGTTGCCTTGAGAAGATTAAAACTCACTGTTGAACTTGGATCAAGTACTTCATTGATCATAACATCTTTGATTTCTGAGATGTCTGTTTGATCATTTGTATCAATCCAAAGAACGCCATGTTCCCAATTCATGTTAGGAACGTCTTTACCAATTTTGTGAAAACGTTCCCTAATTTCTACAAGTGCATGTGTTTCCAAACCCATAGTACCTCCTAGTTCATGTAAAGTGGACCAGTCCACCTAATTGTATAACCACCATCTAAGATGTTGCCTCTTGCATGGTTTCTTGCAGGATTATTATAACCTGCCGCCATAAGCAAATCACCTTTTTTAAACTTCTTGTCATCATCAGTGTTTACGATAAAACCCCAAACACCACTAGAAACACCACCGACAATTTTGATGTATTTCTTACCATATTTTACTTCAATATTGTCATCGAACTTATCTAATACACCTTGTGTGTATGAACTAATTGGTTTAGTTCCGTTGCTAGTAGACCATTTTACATAGTCTGATTTGATGTCTTGCATCAATGTTTCGATTTGTTTTTCCATTTTTTCTACTCCTTGTTTCTAACTATACATATAGTATATGATCTTTCAGGGTATTTGTCAACCATGAAATCATGGTTTTTTTAGGTTTTTTTGTGGTTTTTATGCCACTTTTTTGAACTCATCATACCAGTATTTTGAAGAAATACGGAGAGTATCGTTAGCAGTACGAATGTATTCTAGGGTCTCAACGATCAGTGCTTTTCGCATTTTATCGCAGTCATTTTCCGCTTCAAAGTCATTTTCAATGGTCTCAATCACAAAGTCAATATAAGGACAAGTATTAGGTGGTACATCTGGAGCACTCAATTTTGCTACTGCGATTGTGGTCTGTTTTTTAGAAGTCCGTGCCATTTAAAGTTCCTCTTCTTCAGTTTCAGTTGGTTCTGGAACATGAGTTGCCCATGCCCATTTCTCTAGTAAATCTCTACATTCTTGCCAAGTCATCAATTTCACTTCTTGCATTTTAGTGATTTTTCCGCCCCTGGCTAGAAACTGCTCGACTGTCTCTACTTGCATATGTTCCTTGTTTTGTGTGAAGTTTAGTCTTGGTATACCCAAGACTCATTGATATCTTTTGCGTCTATCCAACGGACCACAAGTCCCTCTTCTCTACCACGTGCTTCAATTTCCCATGGAAGATCCCAGTATTCATCATCTTCTCTATCGAAGTCCCAGTATTGAACATCATTCTTGCTAGTCCATTTGATCTTCTTAGATCGCATAAGATCTGAAAGTTCGCCTGACGCGAATTGTTTGAGGTGTACCATTTCGTGTGCTATTGTACTATAAAATGCTCTTGGATCCTGCTTTGAATCTACCCAAATTTTGAACTCTTTAGGACGATAATTTTGATCTTGCCATTCGCAACAGCCAAAATCTCCATGCTTTTTAGCAAATGTCCTACTCAGTATAACGTCCAGTTTGATGGTGTTAGCAAGTCTAGTACTCATTAAACGACCTGCACAAAAACGAACAAGACTGTCAACATTCTTCCGTTGTGCCTTGTTACCGCCTTTAATCGCTATTTTCATATATCCTGCCTACGATTGGTGTTAACAACAGTATTTATAATAGCATCTCCAAATACCAGAGTCAACCAAAAAATGCATTTTTTTTGATTTTTTTCAAGATATCTTGGTTTTCCTGGATATTTTAGATATTTTGTTGAGGTAGCACAGCCGAGATATCTCGGCTGTACTCAATAAGTCGATTAGTCTGCTTCGTAATCGTCTGTACCTTCTTCTTCGATAGCGCCTGCTGAATCGTTGTTCAAATCATCAAATGTCCAACGGATTCTTTCACCAGTATCAACTGTTACGTTATGTCCACTGATTTTCAACACCTGTTTGATGTTTCCACCGTCATCTTTGATTGTGATTGTCATTTCACCGTCAGCAAGAGCACCTTGTGCCTTGTCAACAAGTTTGCAACGAGCAGTTACACCAGCACCATTGTTACAGATAAAGATCGCTGATCCTTTTTGTGCATCAATGTATCCTGAATGTTCTGTTCCGCCTGTTTTGAAACGACATTTGATTTGATTTCCAGCACCTGTGCCGAAGAATCTTTTGTTTAAAGGTCTACCCATTTGTTTTCTCCTTTTTAAGAAGTCCAATGCGGGTTCTAGCCGCTACGAGGTGGTATTCCCCATAAGTCCTAACTCTAGGACGATCGAACACTATTATTTATCGAATTCATCAATGATTTCGTCTAAGAGCATATGCAACCGCTCTAATACATTTACATTGTTCATGTCGCTAAACATAGCATGATCAATTTCACCAGGTTTTACGACCCATTCTAAAATGGAGTATGGTAACTTTGCACTCAATCCATCGCCGTTGCTAGTGACAAAAGGAAACAATTTTTCAAACTCTACTATTGCTACTGCATCAGTATCTACAATCATGAGATAATCAAATGTGTGGGGGAGATCCCGCCCATCGCTTGATCCAAGAGTATTATTGAGTTTGATTGTACCTGTGAAACCGGTTCGCTTCTCTTTGCCTTTGCCAGTCGTAAGTATGTTCGTACCGCATTTGGTTTCGATTCTAACAGGACCCATTTGGTGGTCTTGTCCAATGTTGTCAACATATTCAACAACACCATTGCTCATTCTAGCAATGCCTTTATCTTGTATAATTGATTTTAGAAAACGTAAAGTTCTATCATTGAGTTGATTACCAACTGCATTTACTAATAGAAAGAATCGATTCCAATTTACTGCTTCTTTCAAGCGATCTGAAACTTCCGACACTCATATATTCCTTATATATTGAAAAACCAAATTAGAAATGATGCTAACACTATCCATGGTGCAAATTTCCAACCTAGTTTAATGGATCCTGCTATAACGGCAAGAACAACACCTACCGTTATACCTGTAATAATTAATGGCTGTAAGGATTGCCAAAATAATTCTAACGAACTCACTTATGCCGCCTCTGGGACTTTCCCAAGTATCATTGAGTTGTAAATTTTTGTTACTGTGCGACCAAATGGTGTTGCACCAACATTTACAACTTCTGTTGTTTTTTGATTCATTTTTTGGATAATACCAGTTTTAACTACTCCACGATATTCCCATTGGATTGTATCACCTTTTTTCAAACCCGAACGTGCCTGCTTACCAATAAATGTCTGCTGAAGTTTCCATGCTTCTGCTATCATGTTAAGATCACTTTGAGATTTGATCTGTTGAATTGCCTTTATTGCATTTTCTAATTCTTTTGACATTATCTGCCTCCTACTGGTGATACCCATTTCAAAACTGTAAAACTAGGGTCACCTTCTTTAAAGATTGAACATTGAAAGCCAGTTTTCTTTGCGGCCTTTACAGCCTCTTCAAGTGTCTTGTGAACACTTTTAGTAAAACCAAAATTTACAAGAAATACACTATACATTATGCCGCCTCCTTATCAATAGGGGTTCTTACACCATTCTCAATTTTGAGAACACATTTACCTGTAGATAGGTTATCTACCCAAGCACATTCCTTGCCTGCCAAATGAGCAAACTCAGGACGGTCCTTGTTGAAGTTACCAGCAATGTAGCCTCGCTTCATATACCAGTCACCATTTTTACCCTTACGGATAACGTTATCAAGATATCGTGTATCCCAACCTTTAGGGTCATATTCTTTTTGCCACTTGCTCATTTCAGACTCAAAGTCATCATCTGCTTCAAACTCATTAGTGATGTATTCATAATGTACATCATTTGGTTTTTCGTCAATAAGAGCACATACTTCATCAAATTCTGTCCACGAAGATGCTTCTACAATATATGTAGAACCTGGCTTGTTCTTCCAATGATATTCACCAGTGAAACCGTTGTGAGCGGCATAGTTTTCACGACACATTGTTTCAATTACATATTTCATATTTGAATCTCCTGCTTCTTAATTATATACAAAGTATAACACCAAGATGTCATACTGTCAACCTATTTAATTCCCTGTTCTTTAGCCGCCTCTAAAATAATTGGAGTTAGGATTTCTTCAATTTTGTCTTCCCACTGACTCCAACTTATCTTAGAAAAATGTCTAAAATCTCTGTAAGAAGGAATATTATAACTTTCAATATCTTTACCAAATATACTTACAAACAATGGCCTTTTGTTAGCAAGTCCGTTGTTAAAAAAGTCATAAGTGGCATTTTGTGCTCTTCTGAATTTTTCTAAATTTTTATTATCTGACAAAGGCTTTTCACATCTACCTTCAAAAGGAAGTAATTCATTCAACTTATCTGCTAAATGTTGAAATCCTGAATTAACACCCCAGTTAGTTGTAAATAATTTTTCTTGATATCCTTTGTACATATTATCTCCTAATTTCTAATTATATATACAGTATAGCACCAAGATATCATACTGTCAACCACTTTTTTACTCTTTTGGCAAAGAATATTCAAAATTTTGACATTTTTCACCTTTTTGTAGAAGTATTGCTCCATTTCTCAAGTGAAAACGTTCTGCTACCCTTGTAAGTGGACTCAAAGTAACATATTTTTTAATTTTATTGCCAAATTTTTCATGTAAGTGCATTTGTGCTTGATTTATTATTTGTCTACCAGCACCTTTTTGATAACTCCAAACAGTGTAAAATACCGCCGTATCTAGATCATCTTTTTCTGAAAGTGCCATAAGATCTTCTTCATCTTTTGGTACACCTTTGCAAAGAGCAACACAAATTACTGCTTCTGCAACTTTGTGGCAAGGTTCATGGAACTCTGCATATTGATCTTCGTATAGTGCAAATACGAACTTATTTTCTCCTATTCGCCATGCACTAGGGATATGTGGACGAACTGGATCATCGTCTACATAGTGTTTGACCAAATTATGATCTGTGATTAATTCAAGCAAAAATAACTCCTATAGTACTAATTAACAACGGCACAATAAGCCAAAATAGGAAGTGTACCGTAAAATGCCTTAAAAAAGGACATACCCAATTAAAACAATCCATCTTTTAATATCCCCATAATATAAATGCCTGTAAGTATCAAATTTAGATACAACAGACTATTTTCTTTCCAAAGATAACCCACTGCAATCCACAATGCATTACCACCTATAAACGCCCAATGATGCCAATACCATTCTGGTACAAAACTAGCCAAGCAGGCGGCACTTACAAGCACCACTGTGGCCAACCATGCTAACCATTGATATGGCTTTTTTACTGTTGCTGTCATACTGTAATTATAGTGCCTGATATTCAAATTGTCAAGCATTTTCGCATAAATAGTACGCAGGAGTAATAAAAATATGGACTTTCTTACATTCGTATCAGAGGTTGGGTTCCCGATCGCTGGAGCACTAGCGGCTGGATTATTCGTTTTTACAACCGTAAGTTGGATATTAGAAAGTGTAACCCAAAGTATCAAAACACTCCGTGGCATCATTGATAGTCTGAACAATAGGGTGCAGACTATGAATAATGACCTTGTGAAAATTGATTCTTTGTTATCTCATGCACTAGGGGTAAAACCTAACGTGGATCGTATCGCGGCCAACGAAGGCAAAGAAGATGCGAGAAAAGACTAATAGGTAAACAAGGTTATGATGTTTGTAGATTATGTATTCAATCTACTACCCGATGGTAGTATAATGATGGACAATGAACTTAAACCAACACTTTTGAATGTTAAAGATGGTGACAGGTTTGTTGTAAAAATAAACGACAAAGGTAATGTGTTTTTTAAAAAACAAGAAGATGAATTTGAAAATACAAAGCCTAATTTACAATTAGTTGGAGCAGAAATATAAGATGACAGAAGAACTAGCAAAAGCAATCGGTGAATTTGGTTTTCCAATTATAGCGGCGCTGGGTCTAGGTTATTTTGTATATTATATTTGGAAATGGGTAACTTTATCTATAAAGCCTATTATATCTGATTGTATGGGAACTTTAGTGACTTTGATCGACAAAGTAAGAATGCTAGACAATGACATGATAAGACTAACACAGAAACTTAACATGGTTTTAGACTTACAGAGAGCAGAAGAACACAAAAAGTTAATGGAATACGAACAACAACAGAAAGACCGTTTCGTTTCGGTAGATGTAGATGACAGTGAAAAGTGATTACGAGCGACAGGCTTGGAAAAACTTACAAAAATTATATCCTAACATTTGGTCAAACAAAGATATGTTTTTTGCAATTTTTCTAGGCACAATGCTAGGTATTACATTAGGAATGATTTTTGGGATTGGTTTTTGCATACGATAAATACTCGTATGCTAGACATATTCCTTTTTGCAAGTCTGCTTGTTAAACATGCAATAGCAGACTTATTCCTTCAAAGTTTTAGAACTCCAACAGATAAAAGTCGTTGGTCAAATCCAGGCCTGCACTTACATTCTTTAGATCACGGAATATTAACTACCTTAATTTTAATCGCATGGCCTCAAGTTCCTTTTGTCTACGCTCTTGGTCTAGGTCTTTTGGACTACGCTCTGCACGTGGTGATTGATAATTTGAAAACGAGGACTGTGAACTATTTTCAAGTTGACCGAAATGGAAAACTCTTTTGGAGGATTCAGGCTGTTGATCAGGCTTTGCACTATCTAACGTACCTTTTACTTGTGGTTCTAGCCAAGCAATTTGGTCTTTTATAATACGAACACGTTCTTCAAGTTCAGGTATTTTATTACTTAGAGGTTGCCACGAAAACACCGGTCCAATTTTTTGGAGTCGTTCTTTCAAGTTCATTGATTCTCTCTAACATTACTTCGTAGTATTTGTTTAATTCTTTAGGAGCAGTTATAAGTAATTTTTCACAATTTGCTTTTGCTTTGCCCCAATTACCTTTTCTATAATTATTTAAAAATGTTTTATGACTTGTTAAAAATTTCTCTGTTGGTTTTTCGTCCATCACTATGGTAAAAATTCTAGCAGGATCTTCTTTTCCTTTGACTGCAATTAAATCTAGTTCAAGAAAATCAAATCCTTCACATACAGCATCTTCACCAATTAATAAAGTTAATCCATATGCTTTTGACTGTCCTTCTAATCGTGCCGCTAAATTACATGCATCTCCTAATATAGAATAATCAAATCTTTGATCACTTCCCATATTTCCTACAACTACTTCACCTGTGTTTATACCTATACCAATTTTTAATGGTAGCAGGTTTTCACGCTCTAGTTCTTTGTTTAGTTCTGCTAGACGTTGTAACATAGTGATTGCGGTTTTGGCCGCAAGTTCTTTTTGCATAGGCACATCTAGTGGTGCATTCCAAAAAGCCATCAACGCATCACCAATATACTTGTCTATGGTACCTTGATTTTCCATAACTATATTTGTCATTGGTGTCATATAACGATTTATTAATTTTGTAAGTCCTTGCGGATTGGTTTTGTACTGTTCGCTAATAGGAGTGAATCCTCTAATGTCACTAAACAATATTGTAAGTTCTCTAGTATCTCCTCCTAACTTCAACAAGTCAGGATTTTTTTGCAATTTACGAACCATAGCAGGTGCTAGATAATGTTCAAACTGTTTTTTGATTTGTTGTTTTAGTTGAAACTCTTTTACAAATCTATTGAAAATTGCATGAAGTCCTACTAGCACAACTGTCAATATAGGAATAGTTACATCTAAAAGGTAAAGATAATTTGTCCAAACATAAATTGCACTGTACCAAATACCTACAGGCAAACCTATTAATGCTAATCCAACAATAATATATGGTAATCTTGCAACGAATATAATAAGCAAACCAAGTAATAATGTCAACACAAGTTCTAAAGTGTATGCCCAATCTGGCCTTTGTATTTGTTCACCTTCTATTATTGTTTGCATTGTAACTGCCACAGGAATGTGTGCATATTGCGGACCTATTGGTGTTGCAATTAAATTACTTAAACCTTCTGCTGTCACTCCTATTATAACAGTTTTGCCGTTTAATTTTTTATAATTTTGTATATCCACTGCAGAAACTGTTTCAAATGTCTTGTTCCAACGTAACCAAATTTGAGCATTTGGATCTGTTTTTATAGTAGTGTATCCTGGTACCCTTACAGCCTGCACTCCTGTTGGTCCTGCTTTCATTTGATAACTTGGATCACCAACAGCAACTCTAAGAACTTCTACAGCAATATTAGGATATGTATCTTCGCCTACTTTTACAATTAATGGAACACGTCTTGTTACTCCATCTATCTCTGGAAATGTGTTTATTACTCCAACGCCGTCTGCACTTTCACCTAGCATTCTTATAGGACCTAACATGCCAGGCCAATCAAATAACCAATCCATAGGATTGCCTATTTTAGCAACTCCTCTAGGAACTGCATTTCTATTTGTTTGTGTAGTGCCTACCTGTGCAATTATTACACCGTTATCTTGTAAAACTTGTTGCAATAACATATCGCCACCAAGTCTATCTGGTTCTGCAAATAGCATTGGTAAAACTATAATACCAGCACCTTGTTCTCTTAACTTTAGTATAATTTTTGCTAAAACTTCTCTATTGAAAGGCCATTGACCAAAGCGTTCTATTGTTGCTTCGTCAATTTCTAGGATTGCAACATCTGGTGATAAAACTGGTTTATCTGTTTGTTGCAGTAAATCAAATTGTTTCAATCTGGCTATTTCTGTGACATAGTTAGTGTTTAAATGAACGCCTAACAAAATTACCAATGTAATTATTGCCACAGACCAGTGAGTAAATAGTCTGCTCATATTAGTATTTATTTAATTTTGAGTGAGAGATACACTACAACCACCACTTGTCATGCAGTTTTGGTTTAGTGAATAACTTTTGTTGTTTGCTGAATTTTGCATCAGATACAAATCAGTACCATATGAACCACCTAATGTTACAGAGGCAGTATGGTTAGCGTCATATCCCATTTGAATAAGATCAACATCATTGTTGTCGTTGTTTATAGTAACAGATAGTGTTTTAGCACCGTCATGTCCTTGAAACGTACCAACTGCATTGTTATCACCATAAATTTTTATTGTAGAAGAATGATCATCATATTGTGCAGTATTGCTAAATCCTGATCCGTTTCTTTGTGCAGAATAAACATCATTGTTGTCACCAATAATATCAACAATAATAGTGTGTTCACCTGCTTCTAAACTATCAGTAGCAGTAATTGTGCCTTGTTTATTTGAATAGTTAACAAAGTTAGTTGAACCATAACCTTGTAATGCTGTCACAGTATTTGTATCACCATTTATGTCTAATTTTGTAATACTGCTATCAGTGTTAACACTTTTTTGTTTTACGGTCACTGTATTAGTATCACCTACAATACTACTGGTGGTATTTGCAAAACCTTGCACTTTATGATTGTCACCTCTTTGATCTATGAATAAATCAAAGTTATCTCCTGACTGAGATATATAAATTTCATTTGCTTTAGTTTCGCTGAATGATATCGATACTGTTACCGCCATCGCCAAGACGATAATCCATGTATTCAAAATCACTTTGTTGCATGTTGATACTATATCCATAATCTTGATTCAACCTTAATTTTAAATAATTGTCACCATCATTATCTTCTCTAATCACTTCCCAATTTGGATCATCATCATTTAATGTGATACCTGTTTCAGGATCAAATCCAAGAGCCTGTGGTGCTGATAAAACCTTTTTCTGTTTCTTTTGTTTTTTAAATTCATCTTCTAATACTTTTGCTAACATTTTATTTAATTGCTCTAAAATATCAATCAAAAGATCTCCTAACAAAAAATCACTTTGATCTAAATCAGTATACCATGTGTCTTCGTCAACTGCTAGTGCATCTGTATTTAAATCATCAAATTCTAAAAAATCTACATCTAACATTGTTGCTAAATGTTTTCTTTGTTTTCTATACTCTTCTTCTTCATCCCAATATGGATTTCTTTTTCTCAATATAAGCAAGTTATTGATATCAGATTCGCTTAAAGGAAGCACAAGGGGTGGTGTAGGTTTTGTTGCTCTATGCTTAACAAGAGTTGCTTGAAAAGCCTGATTTAGAATAACTCTACCTACATCACTATCCACTGTAATTTCTCCAACATAACAATTTCCATCTGTATCACAACTTGGTAACAGCGTAATCATGCTATTGCCAATTTCGTCAACAACCATAATAAAATCAGTACCACGTAAACCAATAGTAGCACTAGGTGTTCTAATTTTTACGTTTTGTTGATATTTTTTAGCAATCTGTCCTGATGCATATCTTACTGTTCCCATGCTGGCTTTGAGCGAAAGTTTCCCTTCATTATTTGCTGGGTCATATACAAATTCATCTATTACTAGACGTGAATGTTCTGTGATATCTACTCTAGTTTCATCAATAAAGTCAATACGCATAATACCATTTGTAGTGATAGCGGTATCCATTTGTTCAACATCAACCCCGTCACTCGTAGTTATGGTATTACCATCTCTTTCAATGATACTATTTCCCTTATATTCAGTTACTTGTCCAATGCCTGCAAATGCATTCATCATAGTAGGCAAGAGTAGTAACCATGGGACCAAAATGTATCCCAGAACTTTTTGCATATTAGTCGCTCTGTGTAATATCAATCTCGTGGCTATCACCACTTGTAGTCAAATTGATTACGTTGTCATTAATACCACTTTGTGTAGTATTAATAGTGGCACCATCACCTGTGTGGCTATGAATGTAAGTGTGTCCTTGCGAATCACCATCACCATCAATATCCACTGTCCATGTATTACCACTTGAACCTAATGCATTACTTACATCAATGTCAACAACACTAGAAGTACCATCAACAGTCAAAGTAACAGTTTCGCTGTCACCTGTTATGTCAATGTCACCTGAAAATGTTTGTGCATCTGCTGAACTACCTATAGTAATATCAATATCAGCACTGTCACCTGTTACAGCAACATCCATTGTCACAGTTTCACAATCTGTTCCACCAGTTCCATCACAGTTTAAAAGTATATCGTTTGAATTACCTGTAAAACTTAATGTACCAGTGTAGGTATTACCGTTGATGTCAATGGCCGCAACGTTTGAATTACCTGTTTGTGTAATAGTCAACGTCATGCTGTCACCAGTAAGTTCGACATCTGTAGTTGAAGTACCAATTACGTTGTTTTGTCCATCTTGTGTAATATCCAAGTCTAACGTATCGCCAGACTGTGTAATGTAAATATCATTTGCTGATGCGATACTTGAGACTCCGAATACAAACAACAATGCCAAAACTGTATTTTTTATTTTTGTCATTTTTATATCCTTTGATTTTGACCTCCATCGGATTCTGGGACCTCATTGATCAAAAGCGGATTTTCTCTGCTTAATGGCCAATAAGTATCTTTATAGCACATGTCTTGCCAATCACAATACTTAAATCCATCACCAGATTCAACACGAGAAACATGTTTACTTACTGGTTTGGGTGCTGGTAAAACGTTTGGTTTATCTAAAAAAGACGTCTTTTTTACTTTATTATCTTTCTTAAACTTCCATAATCCTTTGGCTTGTCCTTGTTTTACTATCTCGATCACACCTTCTTCTATAGCCGCTCTAACGGCGTAGTTCACCGGTTCATTGGCACTAAAACCTGTTTCTGCCTCTATGGCCTTTGTTCCAAGGTCTAGAAACTTAAACACGTCAGCGCCTGATCTGTAACTTGCAATAGATTTCTCTGTTGCAACGCTCAGTAATACCTCTCCTGTGCTTACTGAGACAATTCTCATACTGACAGTCACAGTGTCAACTCTGTATTCAGTTTGTGCTCCAATACCTAAATATCTTGCACCGACACCGCCTGCTCTTAAATTAGCGTCATATCCAATTATACCACCTTCAATTATTATTCCTGCGAACAATAACGGTTTTAAATTCTTTGGTCCACCAGGTTTATTTTTATCATAAATTTCTCTGGTTGATCTAATAAGTTGTCTTTCCTTAACAACATTATCTAATCCATTTCTTTCCAACACTTTAAACCATGTGCCATCACCAAGTTCTTTTAAGGCTTGTATTAAGTATGCATCAGCACCTTGTGTAACTGCTGAACTTAATTGTGCAATATTATCTGATGGTTTTCTTTGCCCAGTTTTATCCTGAAAGTTATACACACCTATTGTTATAATTTCCCCATCTAGTTGCGGAAATTTGTTCAAGCGGTCGTGCTCCGGCGCCTTTTGAACTTCTGGTGCCGTTTTTAGAACTTCAGGAAATTTTGCTGAACATCCACTTAATATTATGCTACTCAGTAAGATGCTCAAAATGAGCAAGTATTTCATCAAAAATTAAAGTCCCCTATAGGCACTGTTAATTCCGTAAATGATCCATCACTTTGTGTTATTTGTATGGTAATAGTTTCAGCCGTAGTATCTTTTACCCAATATATACTTGCACCGTCGACTTCGGCCGTACCCGTTGTAGGGCAGGTTGTAGTAGTTTCATCACATGTTGCAAACATGTTATCTACTAATTGTTTGGACAGTGTAGCATATATTCTTGATTCTACGTTTTTAAGGAATTTAGCCAGTGTTGTATTTTCCGCATCTCTAATCGCTTTCGCGGCCTCAGAAGCGGCTTTTTCATCACGCTCTTTCTTACGATTATATTGTAATTGTTCTACACTTAAAACATGTGTCGAATAACCATTTCCGTAATGAAATGCTGGTGATTTAAAAGACCAGTTCAACTCACTTGCAGACGCTTGTATGCAAGAAAGGAAACTAGTCAGAATTATGGTATAAAAAAGAGATTTCAACTCCGTACTCCTCTCTGGTCCACTACTATTTATCGGACCCGCTCTACCTAGTCTATTCTCTGCATACTATTTATTATTAGGTGTAAAAATTTTTACACTTATTACTTGGTAAATACTAAAAAGTATAAGGAATCTATACTATGGATTTGAATGAAAAGTCTGAACAAGACTTACTGTGGGACACTTTAGATGAATGTTTTCCGTCCAATATTAAATTGTCTATTGATATGAAGAAAGAACTAGAACATACAGAAAAAGAGTATGTTGAAACTGCATATAAGGAAAATAATTTTAATCAAAGCAAGGCCGCAAAAGCACTAGGAATAGGTCGTACTTTGCTTATTCATAAATTAAAAAAGTATGATTTATTGGAAGGCTCTATCTAGTATTTCTACTGCTTGGTGATTTCCTGCACACAAAATAGCATCTTCCCATTCCAATTGAGAGTCGTAAAGCCATTCTTTGTCACTTACAAAATGGCTCCAATTTTTGCGAACATATATTTCATGCTCTAATTGTGTAGGTGCCCATGTACAATGCCCTAGAAAAACTTTGTAATTTCCTGGTAATAAATCAGCATTTATATCTCTTAAACACTGTCTATCTCTACTGACACTATAATCGCCATAATTTTTAGTGCCTACAGTACTGTAGGTAGGATCATGTATAATATGCACTGTATCTAAATGTACAGGCCCACCCCAGTATATGTGCTTTACTGCACGTTTATCTAAATGAATACTTTGCATTAAACTTTCAGCAACAGGTTTTTCCATTGGTTTGTTTAAGCAGAATCCCATTGCACCTGCAGGACTATGTGAGCAAATTTGTATATAACTTTCTGCAAAATTTGGATCCTTTAGGTTTGGAAGAGCAACTAAAACATGATTTGTTAACGCCATTTGGTGTATTCCTTCTTTATAATAGTATTTACCCAAGATCAAAAAACGATAAATAGTTATGGGAGAAAATACAATGGAACAAGTACCTAGTATAAATGATCTAAGTTTAGATATAACAAATTTTATAATGCCTTGGATCGCAATATTAGTATCATTAATAGTTGCATTTTGGTTGAAAGATTTTGTACAGCAATTTCTAATTGGATTGAAGTTCAAAATGAATCCTGCCTTTAATGAAGGTGACGAAGTTTTGCTAGAAGGTGAAGATGCTATGATAGTCAAAATTGGAGCAAGAGAAACTGTATTTGGAGTATATTCTGATAGAGGTTATACTTGGAGATACATTCAAAATGCAAGAATCCCATTTCTTAAACTTGAGAAAGTTGTTAAAAAAGATCTTCACGTTGATACTGATTTAGAAAAAGCACAAAAATTTAAATCTATAATCGATCGACTACAAGACGAGCGTATAGACACAAACGCTAATGAAATATCCAAATTAAAGAACGGAAAAAAGTAATTGTTTTATGTAGTTTTGTTTGCGAGCCTTTTTATGGCCGATAATCAAGAATTTGTAGATACAACATTAAAACAGTGGGAAGAAGGTAAAACTTTTCACTATGTTGGTGTTCAAGAACGTGATGGCACTCCTGCTATCCCATTCATCAGAGAAGATGGTTCTGAATACATTATTTTTAAAATGAAATAATTATTTAGGGGAAGTTGTAGAATCAGCAATGGCTCGCAACTTATCTCTATATAAAGTCATGTTGTGATCAAACATTCCGTCGAAGAATTGTTTCTTCTGCCATGCTCGTACTCTACCTCTAAACTGATCTTTAATTCTTTGCCACATGCCCATTTTTCTTGTATTACCATAATGATTAATGTAATGTAGATTACCAACATGTCTATACCAAAATATCCATGGCGGAACTTTACAAACAACATCATTGTTGTTTACAAATCTATGTAATTCATTAATTTTATTATAGGCTTCTCTAAAACTTGGTGTTCCTACTCTAGGAGAACCATAGTTATAACATATGGCTGGTTTATGCCAACGTGAACTTGCTATTGTTGACATAGCGGCACCAAGAGAGTGTCCTGTAAAAAACACTCTTTCAGTCCCATGTTTTTTGGTCCATGATTCCATATCGTTCCATATTTTTTCAACTTCACCTCTGAAACCTGCATGAACCCAACCGTCTAATTTTGATTTTTTAGGAAATGCATTTAAGTCTGCAAGTATATCGCTAGATTGTTTTGGTTCAGTACCTCTAAATGCAATAACAGTAATATCACCTTTAACTGCTACAAAACCTTGAGCACCATCTACATCAAACATTTCGTACTTGTCTATTTTGGCCTTTTTCGCAAACTTACGCATACTTAATTTACCGTAATATGCGGCACTGGCGCATTCTGCCAAGTCAGCGGCCTTTACATACGAAAATTCGTCGTCTTTCCAATCTAACATAAAATTCCCTATCTACAAATATAATATTCTATAGTATTATAATGTATTTAGCAGAATTTACTTGTTTTTACCTGCCAAAAAATCGGCTTCTTCATCTGTGTAAGGCCACATTAAAGTTCTCCAAGTAACTTTTTAAGTTTCCTTTTACTTTTCCCTCTTACCTTAGCCTTTGCAATAGCATCTAAGTTTGATGTATCTTCGCCGACTATTACAAGTGCTATCATTCCCATAGATGCATGTGGTGTGCATTGGTACAGATATACACCTGGCGTATCGAAAGAAATCGCAACTTCTTTGTTGTTCTTACTTTTCTTTGGTAATTCCCATCCGTCTGGACCTGCAATAAAATGTACATTGTGTCCTTTGGATGCTGGTAACCAAGTGATGGTGTCTCCCACGTCAATCTCAGCGACATCAACAGAATAAACCATTTTTTCTTTTCCTAGTTTATTCAACATATCGATTGACATG
>MDTA01113389.1_pt1 | contig 24461 bp, 25 predicted proteins | sample 811151 | NCBI WGS metagenome assembly MDTA01 (sample SAMN05326648, study PRJNA326480) | marine metagenome | isolation source: seawater | place: Indian Ocean: South | collected 2010
AATAGTAACAAATGCAACCCCTATAAAAATGTTTTCTTCAGTTGGAAAAAAACCTGATGCAACAGTGACCGCAATCGACCATGCTTTTGGATTTATGAACTGGAATAATGATGCCTCGTAAAATCTTAATGGTCTACCAGTTTCTTTTTGAACCATAGAAAATGATCCAATCATTTTCCACCCTAAGTACAGCAAATAAGTAAAACATAAGATTTTCATGTAAAATTGGATTTGAGGATAGATTAAAAATAAATTTGCTAAACCAAAACAGGTAAGGCCAATTTGAAAAATATGTCCCAGGGGTATTCCAATTAAATGTGGCAACGTTTTTATAAAACCAAATTTCATACCAGAAGCGGTAAGCATTGCATTATTTGGTCCAGGGGTAAAAAACATTGTAAAATAAAATGTTGCTAAAGCCGAAAAAAGGGCAAGACTTATCATAAATATTTTTTAATTATTTTTTCAAAACTAACAAAGTCAGATATTAATTCATCATGTTGTATTTCTTTTTCAGTTTTTTCAGTGTATCCATTTTTTACTAAAATAAATGGCAAGTTTGCATTTTGAGCTGACATTGCGTCGACTTCACTATCACCAACCATAATTGTTTTTTTCAGATCACCTCCAATAATTTCAACTACGTCAGTTAAGTGTCTAGGGTCAGGTTTGTTAAAAGAAAAAGTATCCGAACCAGCGACATAATCAAAAAATTGATAAATATTAAGTTTTTTTAATAAATCTATTGCTAATTTTTCTTGTTTATTTGTGCATACGGCCATAGAAATCTCATTATTTTTAGCCCATTTAAAAAAATCAGTTACTCCAACTAAAGGCACGCTATCTTTATCAATATTTTTTGAATAGAAATCAATAAATTCATTAAGCATTTCTTTTTTAATTTTTTCATCATTAATCTCATTTTTAAAAGACCTCTGCATCATAATCCAAGCACCTCTTCCAGCTAGTGATTTAATATCTTTTAATTTTTTTTCTGGATGTCCATATTTTCGCATCACATGATTGTGTGCTGCCATCAAGTCGGGTGCAGTGTTAACTATAGTGCCATCTAAGTCAAATAAGATTGTAAACTTCATTTTATTTCTCTAATTTAAAAACTATTATTTCGTTACCGAAATTTACCATATCAGGGTAACCTTTTTTTAAAGAAAAACTCCCAGTTGAATTTATTAAAATATACTGTTCATTATCTATACCATAAGTTACAGGAGGACTTGAACCTACATATGGTAAATTATAAGACCAGAGCTCTTTTCCATTTTCGAGATCTAAGATTCTAAATTTTTTATCTAAAGTGCCAGTTGCCAATAAAAGACCAGACTCTGTTCCTGTAACACCACTATAATTTTCTGTTCCTGTTATCGGAATTCCTTTTTTTGATAGCTCAGCATATTCTCCAAAAGGTTTTTGCCATAAAATTTTACCAGTTTTCAAATTTATAGATGTGATAGTTCCCCATGGAGGTTTATTTCCTGGATAGCCATTTTGATCTTTTAACCTTTTAAATTTACTTCCATATTTATAATAGGGCTCTGGTGAAAAAATTTTTTTTTTAGTATTTAAAAAAACTTCAGTTTCCCATGCTATATTTGATGAAGATATAAACAATCTCTCAGTTTTTATATCATAGGAACCCCCAGGCCATTCTGCTCCACCATGAAAGTTAAATTGTATATTTTTTTTTCCTATTTCATAGGGTTCAAAGAAACCAAATCTATGATTTTTAATTTTATTTCTTATAAAGTTCCCACTAGCAGTGTCTATGTTAGTCACCTCATCCAAATTAAAAATTTGTTTAGAGAACGGCTCTGGTAATTTAACAGCGGGCTGATAAAAATTGGTTTTTTCTCCTGGAATTTTCGAACTTGGTGCTTTTTTTAAATGAAAATCATAAATAGGTTTACCCGAAATTCTATCAAGCACAATGGTGTTTCCAAGTTTAGTTACCGCTATAACAACATCAACTTTTTTTTTATTTTTTGTAACTGAACCAAGTATTGGAGGTGCTGGAATATCCAAGTTCCAAATATCATGCCTCACTTCTTGAAAATCCCACAATTTTTTTTTTTTGTTTAAATCTAGTGCAATAATTGAATTTGCGTAATTATTCTTACCTGGTCTATTTACACCGTTGAAATATCGACCAGCATTTCCTGTTGTAATGTAAGCAATTCCTCTTTCTTTATCTAATGAAAATCCACCCCAAGGATTACCACCCGAATAGTCGTGCTTTTTAATCCCTCTTAATTTTGTTTCTTTTTTCATTAGAAGAAATTTCCATAAAAGTTTTCCATTATTTAAGTTATAGACTTCCACTGAAGGCTCTGAGGTTGTAATTATTACATTATCTTTAAAAACAGCTGGAGATGTGATCGAAGGTCTTTTCAATTTAACAGAACCATTATTACCAAATTTTTTGACTAATTTTCCACTTTTAGCATCTAAACAGATCAATTTTTTATAAGATGAAAATATCAATTTTGAAGAACGGTTTTCTGAAGGATCTAAATAAAGCATACCCCTTCTAGGTGCATTATTTTCAAGTTTAAACTCCCAAATAAATTTACCAGACTTAGCATCTAATGAAATTATTTTTTTATTATTACTAGCAAGGAATATTTGCTCCTCTGCGACTAAAACATTCGATTGAATATCGTTTTTTGCATCACCATCTATTTTATATTTCCATGCTACCACTAATTTATCGAGATTATCTTTATTAATTAATTTTAGTTTTGAAAATCTATTCGAAGCACTATTGCCGTAATTTCTTTTCCAGTCTGCTCCATTATTTGAAGTTGGATATAAATTTTTTGAAAATTTGTTTGTTTTTTCTATAACTATTTCATCTGGAAGATTTTCTCTTTCATCATTATTTGAGTAATATTTTTTACTTTTGGTAGAATATGAAATTATTAAAGAAGCATATACATCATTTATATATCTTGTGAATTTTTTAATTTGAGGATTTCTAACATTATTAATATCAAAAGAGACAATCTCCCTATTAACAATTTTAAATGAAATATTAGTCATTTCGATTACTAAAAAAGTTATCAAAATCAGAAAAATAAAAGTAAGATATTTAAATATTTTTTGCTTCATTAATGAATGTTTTTATTTGAGGTATTAAAAAGTAATATTTTGTGAATTATTTTAGCACCTGTATTAATATAAATACATAAAAATTATGAGTCGAAATAAAATTAAAAATGTTAATTATTATAGAATTTCACAAGAGATACTCCGTAATAAAGCGCTGAAAAATGGTGTCAATCTTGTTGCGCCTGAAACAATTTTTCTATCCAAAGATACAAAGTTTGGAAAGAATGTGACAATTGAACCTTATGTTGTTTTAGGCCCAAAGGTAAATATTGGAGACAATTCTGCGATAAAGTCATTCACTTATATTGAAGGATCTTTAATTGGGAAAAATGTTACTGTAGGACCTTATGCTAGGCTTAGACAAGGCACAATTTTAAAAGATCAAACAAAAATAGGAAATTTTGTCGAAACCAAAAAATCTTCGATCAACAAAAATTCTAAAGTTAATCACCTAGCTTATATAGGAGATACATCTATTGGAAAAAATTCTAATATAGGAGCTGGTACAATTACTTGTAATTATGATGGAGTTAAAAAAAATAAGACTAAAATTTATGATAATGTATTTATTGGATCTAACTCATCATTAGTAGCACCAGTAAAAATAGAAAGTGGAAGTTTTGTAGGAGCTGGTTCAGTAATTACAAAAAATGTCAAAAAAAAATCTTTAGCAATTGCTAGAGCATCTCAACAAGAAGTTAGAAACTATAAAAGAAAGAAAAAATAATGTGTGGAATTATTGGAATAGCCAGCAATAAACCTGTCTCTATAAATATAATTAATTCGTTAAAAAAATTAGAATATAGAGGGTATGACTCCGCTGGTATAGCTACTCTTGCTAATAATCTTATAAATGAGAAAAAATGTTCAGGAAGAGTAGAAGAATTAGAAAAAATTTTATTTAAAACTCCTTCAGATGGAAATGTAGGAATAGGACACGTGAGGTGGGCTACTCATGGAATTCCTAATACGATTAACGCTCATCCTCATTCCTCTGATGATGTTTCAGTTGTTCATAATGGAATTATTGAAAATTCAGATGAACTTAAGGAGCAACTAGAGTCTAAGGGATTTAGATTTAAATCTGAGACAGATACTGAAGTTATAACTCTTTTAGTAACAGAATACTTAAAAAAATTTGAACCTTTAGAGTCAGTTTTTAAAACATTAAAAAAATTGAAGGGTAGTTTTGCTCTTGGAATTATATTTAAAAACCACTCAGACATTATAATAGGTGCGAGAAGAGGCAGCCCACTTGCAGTTGGTTATTCAAACGAAGAAAACTATTTAGGTTCAGACTCCTATGCATTGAAATCTATGACAAATAAGATTTCTTATTTGGATGATGGTGAATTATGTATTTTATCTAAAAATAATGTAGATTTTTTTGATTTAAATTTAAAAAAGATTAATAAAAAAATACATACAGTTTCAGATGAAGAAAACACCTCCAATAAAGGTGATTATAAAAATTTCATGTCCAAAGAGATATTTGAACAATCCAGTACTGCTAAAAAATGTATTTACGAATATATTGATAGTTTAAAAAAAGATATAAATATTTATAATTTTCCTTTTGATCCAAATAAAATTAATAAAATTATTCTGATCGGATGCGGCACAGCATTTCATTCATGTTTAGTTGCTAAATATTGGTTTGAGGAATTAACTAGTATTGATGTTGAAATAGATATTGCATCTGAATTTAGGTATAGAACTCTAAAGTTTAACTCAAAAAATCTTTATATTTTTGTATCTCAATCAGGAGAAACTGCAGACACTGCTGCAGCTTTAGAAATTTGTAGAGAAAATAAAATGAAAACTTGTTCAGTTGTAAATGTTGTTGAAAGTACAATAGCGAGAAATTCTGATTGGGTTTTACCTATACATGCAGGACCAGAAATAGGTGTAGCCTCTACTAAAGCTTTTTTAGGGCAATTATTAGTTTTATATATTTTATGTTTGAAACTTTCTTCAATAAGAAAAGATATACTTAAAAAAGATTATGATAAAAATATTGAAACTTTAAAAAAACTTCCTGAGGCTATTAAAAAAACATTAAAATCAGAGAGTGATATTCAGCTAATGGCTCAAGAATTTTTAAAAGCTAGAGGATCTATGTTCTTAGGTAGAGGAATATCTTTTCCAATCGCCTTAGAAGGGGCATTAAAATTAAAAGAATTATCTTACCTTCATGCTGAAGGTTACCCAGCCGGTGAAATGAAACATGGACCCTTAGCGTTAATCGAGGAGGGTTTACCAGTAATAGTTATTGCTCCGAAAGATAAATATTTTGAAAAAACTCTTTCTAATACTCAGGAGGTAATTGCAAGGGGAGGAAAGATTTTTTTTATTACAGATATTAAAAAAAGGCTTTTGTCTACTAATATAAGGTTTAGATTAAGAGTTCCATTTTTAGACAATTTGCTTTCACCAATTTTATTTACTATACCACTTCAATTATTAGCATATCACGTAGCTCTATTAAAAAACTGTGATATTGACAAACCTAGAAATTTAGCAAAATCAGTTACAGTTGAGTAATAATGTATTCAAAATATAAAGCGATGGTTTTATCTTGTATAGACCCAAGATTTCAGCCGATAGTTTTTAATTACTTAAACAAAAAAAAACTAAAAGGAAAATACAGTAGTTTTACTATTGCAGGATCTGCTATTGGGGTAACTTCTTTAAAATTTAAAAAATGGCATAAAACTTTCTGGGATAATCTAGAAACGTCGATAAAACTTCATAAAATTAAAAAATTAATTGTTATTAATCATCAAGATTGTGGAGCTGCAAAAATTTTAAATGGAAAAAGGGAGTTCCAAAAATATGAAAATCAGATCCATAAAGACTCCTTCAAAAAAATAAAAAAAATTTTTAAAAAAAAACATCCAAAACTGAAGATTGAAACTATTTTGATATCTTTAAATAAAAAAATACAAAAAATTTAACATATATACATTTTTTGATTAAAAAATTAATTTTCCTGCTTGGAAATAAGTAAATTGAGATATATATATACCATAAGTTGAATATGAAAAAATGGAATTTAAATAGTTGGAAAAGCTTACCCGCTAAACACCTACCTGTTTATCAGGATAAAGAGGAACTTGATTTAGTTTTAAGTAAAATTAAAAAATATCCTCCCTTAGTATTTGCTGGCGAGTCAAGATCTCTTAAAAAAGCTTTAGCAGAAGTTGTTGAAGGAAAAGCTTTTTTATTACAAGGTGGCGATTGTGCAGAGAGCTTTGCAGAATTTCATCCGGACAATATAAGAGATACCTTTAAAGTCCTTTTACAAATGTCTTTAGTTCTAACAGCATCAGCCTCAATGCCAGTTGTAAAAGTCGGAAGAATCGCTGGTCAATTTTCAAAACCAAGGAGCGCACCCACTGAAAAAAAGGATGGAAAAGAATTACCAAGTTATTTAGGTGATAATATTAACGGAATGGAATTTACAGAAAAAGCAAGAATACCTGACGCTAAAAGATTATTTAGAGCTTACTCTCAATCTGCATCAACTTTAAATTTGTTGAGAGCTTTTTCTCAAGGAGGATTTGCTGACCTTCGTCAAGTTCACTTATGGAATCTAGGATTCATCAAAGATAAAACAAAAGGTAAATATAAAGAGATCGAGGATAAAATTACCGACGCTCTTGCTTTTATGGAGGCTTGTGGAATTAATTCTGATAATAATCGAAGATTAAGATCTGTAAATTTTTACACATCTCATGAAGCTTTACTTCTGCCTTTTGAGGAGTCGATGACTAGAGTAGACTCTACTACAGGTGAGTATCATGATACATCTGCTCATTTTGTTTGGATAGGTGACCGGACAAGACAATTAGATGGGGCGCATGTTGAATTTTGTAGAGGGATTAAAAATCCTTTAGGATTAAAATGTGGCCCAACATTGAAACCTGAAGAATTAATAAATTTATGTAATATTTTAAATCCTGAAAATGAACCAGGCAGGCTAACTTTAATATCTCGATTTGGCGCTGATAATGTTGAAAAATATTTACCAAAATTAATCAAAGCAGTAAAAAAAGAGGGACTAAAGGTAGTTTGGTCTTGTGACCCTATGCATGGAAATACAATAAAGGCTTCTACAGGATTTAAGACAAGAACTTTTGAAAGTGTTCTTGAAGAGGTTAAAAGTTTCTTTTCAGTAAGTCATTCAGAAGGAACTTATGCAGGAGGTTTACATATTGAAATGACTGGTCAAGATGTGACAGAGTGCACAGGCGGGGCTCAAAAAATTACAGAAAATGATTTATCGAACAGATATAGGACTCATTGTGATCCAAGATTAAATGCTGACCAAGCTTTAGAGTTAGCATTCTTAATTTCTGAAGAAATCAAGAAAAATTCAAAAATTTCAAACAAAATTATTCAAGCCGCGTCTTAATAATTATTGTAATTATTAAGATCAAACCTTAAAAGAGAGGGTAGATATTATTTATGGAAGTAAAAAAAAGAGCCGATATAATCCAAAATTGGATAAATAAATATTGTGACACCTCATCTTATAAACCAAAATCTTTGGTTGTTGGAATATCAGGCGGAATTGATTCTTCCGTAGTTAGTACTTTATGTGCAAATACTGGTCGTAAAACAATAGTTCTAACCATGCCAATCAAACAAATAAAGTCTCAACATGACCTAAGCTTATTGCATGCTCAATGGTTAAAAAAGAAATATAAAAATATTGAACATCATTTGTTAGAAATGGATAAAATATTCAACTCTTTTTCGGAAGTCTTAAATAAGTTTGATAATGAACACGGATATGCAAACTCTAGAGCTAGACTGAGAATGGCAACTTTATATCAAGTAGCTGCTGCTAATAATGGTATAGTAGTTGGGACTGGAAATAAAGTAGAGGATTTTGGTGTTGGTTTTTATACTAAATATGGAGATGGAGGAGTTGATATTTCACCAATAGCCGATTGTACCAAAACACAAGTTTGGGAACTCGGAAAACATCTAGGCGTGTCTGAAAGCATTATCAATACGCCACCAACTGATGGTTTGTGGGATGACGGAAGAAATGATGTTCAGCAGCTCGGAATGAGCTATGAGGATCTTGAAAAGGCTATGAGAGATAAAAACGATCCTAATTATCAAAAATATTTAGAAATAAGAGAAAAAAATTTACACAAGATGAATCCAATACCAGTTTGCAAATTTAATGAATAATCTTCACTTAACTAATTCACTTTCTAAAAAAAAAGAAACTTTTAAACCCATTAATCCAAAAAAAATTTCTTTATATGCTTGTGGACCGACAGTATACGACATTCCCCATGTAGGTAATGCTCGTAGTTTAGTGGTATTTGATGTTTTGTTTAGAATTTTAAAAGCGTTATACGGATCAAATGTAACTTATGTAAGAAATATAACTGATGTTGATGACAAAATAATTGAAGTATCGCAAAAAAAAAATAAAGACATAAGAGAAATTACTAATGAAGTAACAAAAACTTTTCATGATAATTGTAAAAGTTTGAATTGCTTGAGTCCTTCAATAGAGCCAAAAGCAACCGATCACATTAAAGAGATGATTGAAATAATATCATCATTAATTTCAAAAGGATTTGCATACGAAAATCAAAAACATGTTTATTTTGAGGTAAATTCATTTAAAGATTATGGAAAATTATCTAATACAAATTTGGATGAATTAAAGGCTGGAAGTAGAATAGAAATTTCTAATTTAAAAAAAAATCCGATAGATTTTATTTTATGGAAACCCTCTAAACAAAAAGAACCTGGATGGAACTCTCCCTGGGGGAGAGGCAGACCTGGTTGGCATATTGAGTGTTCAGCTATGAGTGAAAAATATTTAGGAAAAAATTTTGACATACATGGAGGAGGACTCGATTTAATTTTTCCTCATCATGAAAACGAAATTGCACAATCTTGTTGCAATAATAACTTAAAAAATTTTGCTAATTATTGGGTACACAATGGATTTTTAACTATTAATAAAGAAAAAATGTCGAAATCATTAGGTAACATAATATCCATTTCTGATGCAGTAAAGAAATATTCTGGTCAAGTCGTAAGATTAGCTCTTTTAAGTGCACATTATACTCAACCTTTAGATTGGAATGATGATCTATTAATAAATCAAGAAAAAATCTTGAATAAGTGGTACAATATTTACCAAGACAAAGAAGAAGAGAACAATTCTGAAGTAGAGGAAATACTATTAGATGATTTGAATACTCCTGGCTTTATAGCTAAAATGCATGAATTATATAATGAAGCCTATAAAGGCGATGAAGAAAAAAAATCGAAATTTAATATAGCTCTTAAACTTATAGGTTTATTTAATGTTAGCAAAAAAGAGTGGGAAAATTCAAAAAAGAGCAGAATTAGTGTGCCTGAAAGTTATATTTTAAAAAAAATAGATGAAAGAGCAAAAGCTAAAAAGAGTGGTGATTTCTCTCTTGCAGATAAAATTAGAGATGAATTATCCTCACAAGGAATTTTAATTGAAGATAAAAAAGAAAAAACAATTTGGAAACTTAAATGAGTAAAGAGAAAGTATATATATTTGACACTACATTAAGAGATGGCGCTCAAACCGAAGGTGTTGATTTCTCAATTGAAGATAAAAATAAAATTGCTTCAGTCTTATCTGATATTGGAGTTGATTATATTGAAGGTGGTTGGCCAGGAGCAAATCCAATTGATACAAAATTTTTTTCAGATCCTCCAAAAATGAATAAAACATTATTCACAGCTTTTGGTATGACCAAAAAAGTAGGAAGAAGCGCTGATAACGATCCAGGTCTAGCTTCTTTAATCAACGCTAATACACAAGCAGTATGTGTTGTTGGAAAATCCTGGGATTTTCACGTTAAAGTGGCTTTAGGAATAAAGAATGAGGAAAATTTAGAAAATATCAGAGAAACTGCAAAACATTTTGTTAAAAATAAAAAAGAATTTTTATTTGATGCGGAGCACTTTTTTGACGGTTATAAAGCTAATCCTAATTACGCTATGAATTGTATAAAAGAGGCTTATGATAGTGGCGCTAGGTGGGTGGTTCTATGTGATACAAATGGAGGAACATTACCTAATGAAATTAGGGAAATTATTTCCAAAGTATCAAAGCAAATTCCTGGTAAAAATCTTGGAATCCATGCGCATAATGATACTGAAAATGCCGTAGCTAATTCATTAGCCGCTGTTGAGTGCGGGGTAAGACAAATTCAGGGAACAATTAATGGTTTAGGAGAAAGATGTGGTAATGCGAATTTAATGTCGATAATACCAAGTCTCTGTCTTAAAAAATCATTTAGTGACAAATATGAAATAAATATAAAAAAAGATAAGTTGTCATCATTAACTGATTGTTCAAGAATGTTAGATGAAATTCTTAACAGAAAACCTAATAAAAGTATGGCTTATGTCGGAGCCTCAGCTTTCTCCCATAAAGGTGGGCTACATGTCTCAGCAGTGAAAAAAGACCCAAAAACTTATGAACACATTGATCCAAAGTTAATCGGTAATCATAGAAATATAATTGTATCTAACCAAGCTGGAAGATCTAATATTTTATCTAGACTAGAAAAATATGGTGTTAAAATAGACTCAAAAGACTCAAAAGTGCAAAAAATTTTAGATGAGGTAAAAGATAGAGAGTTTAGTGGTTACTCGTATGATGGTGCAGACGCCTCGTTTGAGCTTTTAGCCAATAGATTATTAGGAAAAGTTCCAGAATATTTAAAAGTAAAAAGTTATGATGTTAATGTTTCAAAATCAGATGTTATCAAAACTAAAGCAAGTGTAATATTTATAATAGATGGTAAAGAAATTGAATGCCACGGAGAAGGAAATGGACCCGTTAATGCACTTGATAACGCAATAAGGACAAATTTCAAGAAAGTAACAAAGTATTATAATTTTTTTTCTGATTTGAAACTACTTGATTATAAAGTAAGAATTTTAAACACTGGTACTGAAGCAACGACCAGGGTATTAATTGAAAGCACTGATAAATCTGGGATAAGCTGGTTTACAGTTGGAGTCTCTCCTAATATAATTGAGGCTTCTTTTAAGGCATTAATTGATAGCTTAGATTATAAATTATACAAAGAAAAAGCTCCAGCTAACATAAATGAGAAATAATTTTGGTTTTGTATTAATAAAACCTCAATTAGGAGAAAATATCGGAGCGTGTGCGCGTTCAATGAAAAATTTTGGCTTCAAAAAGTTAAATATCGTTTCACCAAAATTTACATTTCCTAATCATAAGACCAAAACAACCTCTGTTGGTGCTTATGATATTATTAATCAAGCAAAAATATTTAAAAATACTAAAGATGCTTTAGAAGAATTTGAAATCGTAATTTCATTAAGTGCAAGAAAAAGAGATATAAATAAAAAACATATTACCATGAAAGATTTTTTTGAGATTCTTAAAAAATTAAAAAAAACAAAAGTTGGTTTTATGTTTGGTCCAGAAGCATCAGGATTATCAAATATAGATCTTTCATACTCAAACTATATATTGCAAATTCCCACATCTAAAGATTTTAAATCTTTAAATTTATCACATTCAGTAACTTTAATTTGCTATGAAATATTTAAATTTTTCAATAAAAAAATATATTCACTTAAAGGAAAAAAACTAAAATACTCCTCAAAATTAAAAGTTTCTTCTTTAGTAAATCATTTAGTAAAATTACTTGAGGAAAAAGATTTCTTCACTCCCATAGAAAAAAAAAAGTCAATGCTTCTTAATATAAACAATTTGATTTATAAACTTCAGTTAAATGATAAGGAATTAAGGATTTTAGCGAGTATTATCAGCTCATTGAGTAAAAAAAATTTTAAACCATAATTGACAAATAGTTCCCAAACCGTATAAAGATTTCTTAAAATATGACAAAAAGACTAAAATCCAAACACAAAGTTGATAGGAGGCTCAAAGCAAATATTTGGGGTAGACCAAAGAGCCCTTTTAATTCAAGAGCGTATCCACCAGGTCAGCATGGACAAAACAAAAAAGGCAAACCAACTGATTACGGAATTCAATTACAAGCAAAACAAAAATTAAAAGCGTATTATGGAAATATAAATGAAAGACAATTTAGAAATACATATCGAAAAGCTTTATCTAAAAAAGGAGATACTACTGAGAATTTAATTGCTTTATTAGAAAGTAGATTAGACACTGTAATATATAGAGCAAAGTTTGCACCCACTGTTTTTTCTGCGAGACAAATGATAAATCACGGCCATATCACAGTTAATAAAAAAAGAGTGAATATTTCTAGTTACGTTGTTAAAGACTCAGATTTAATTGAAATTCGAGAAAAATCAAAAAAACTTGTTGCTATAGAGGGATCTTTGCAAAGTAAAGAACGAGAAGTTCCAGAATACATACAGCTGGATGATAAAAACAAAACAGCTAAATTAGTTAGGGCTCCAAAATTTTCTGAAGTACCATATCCTGTAGTCATGGAACCTAATTTAGTTATCGAATATTACTCAAGATAATTGAATTTTTTTAGTCTTTTTAAACGTAACTTAATTTTTAAATTTAAAAAAAAAACTTTAATTGATAATGATGATTTTAAATTTAACACTATAGATGATTTATTTTATTATTATGGAAGTGATAAATCAGAAAAGATAAAATCTACAAATGAACAAGGTCATGGGTTTTCAAAATATTATAGCAAGTATTTAGAAAATTTTAAAAATAATAAAAACAATATTTTAGAAATCGGATCATTTTCCGGTGCATCAGCTGCAAGTTTTTCAAGGTATCTCCCTAATTCTAAAATTTTTTGTTTTGATGTTAATATTTCAAATTTTAAGTTTTATTCAAAAAATATATATGTTCACGGCTTAGATATTTCTAATACCAACAGGGCAGAGATAACTTTAAAAAAAATTTTCACAAAACATAATTTCAATTTTTTTGACATAATAATTGATGATGGTTCTCATAATTTATCAGATATTTTAATTAGTCTAAATTTATTTTTTAAATATTTGAAAAAAGGAGGGCTGTTCGTAATCGAGGATTTTAAATTTCCTAATTATTACCCTTACAACAAAGACGTAAATGAAATTTTAATTGATGAATTATTAAAAAAAATTCAAGAAAAAGAATATTTCAATTCTAAATTTATTAATAAAAAGACGCAGGATGTTTTCTTTAACTCTTTCGACTCAATAAATATCTTAAAAGGTAATTTACCTATTTCTGATATATGTTTTATAAAAAAAAAATAAACTAAATCAGTTTTTTCTCTTTAAGTAATTCTTTTAATTCACCTTTCTCAAACATTTCTTTTACAATATCGCAGCCACCAATAAATTCTTTATTCACATACAATTGTGGGATAGTTGGCCAATCACTGAATTCTTTTATACCTTGACGTAAGACATCGTCCTCAAGAACGTTAATCCCTTTAAATTTTACATTAAGATGTTTTAAAACATTAGACACAGCCATTGAAAAACCACATTGTGGAGTGTCCGGAGTGCCTTTCATAAATAGACAAACATTATTTTCATTAATTAAATTCTTAATTTTTTCTTTAACGTCCATTATATACCTTCTGTATTTAAGGAAAGAGCGTGCAACTCATTACCCATTTTCCCTTTAAGAGATTTGTAGACTAGCTTGTGTTGATCTATCTTACTTAAATTATTAAACAATTTTGATTTAATCGTTGCGGTGTAATGATTATTGTCCCCCATTAAATCTTTAATTTCAATTACTGCATCGGGTATTGATTGTTTAATTAAACTTTCAATTTCTTTAACAGGCAAGGGCATTAGTAATTATTATACCATTGATTGTTAATTTTAAATAGGTCATTTACGTCAATCTTTAATTGATTTTCAATTTCAAAATATTTTTTTTGTGTAAAACCAATTTTTTCATAGTAAATATTATTATTTTTAAATATTTTTTCAATTTTATCTAAATTTTTTTGATCTATTTCTATAATATATCTACCTTGATCCTCACCAAAAAAAAATTCATTAATATCGATTAATTTTTTTGGTCTTTCAATTTTAACACCAATTTCTGATTGCATTGACATCTCACTTAAGGCAATGATTACACCTCCGCTTGAAACATCATGTGCCGATAAAATCAAATCCTTTTTTATAAGGTCTAATACTATTTCTCCATTATTTTTTTCATTTACTAGATTAACTTTTGGTGGTTTTCCATCAATAATAGAATAATTCTCTCTTAAGTAACTGCTAAGTTCTAAATGTCCAAATGTTTTACCAATTATAATTATACAGCTTTTCTCTTTTTTAAATTTAAGATCAATAGGTTTAGATAACTTATTAATTAAACCAACACCTCCTATTACTGGTGTAGGATATATATTTTTTTTATTTGTGCCGTTATAAAATGATACATTTCCTGACACAACAGGAAAATTCAAAAACTCACAAGCTTCTTTAATACCTTCTAAGCATTCTGCAAACTCTCCCATAATTTCTTTGATTTCCGGATTTCCAAAATTTAAACAATTAGTAATTGCTAAAGGCTTAGCTCCAACAGATATTAAATTCCTCCAGTTTTCACAAACTATTTGTTTCCCTCCTGTTATTGGATGAGATTTACAATAATTAGCAGATGAGTCGACAGATACAGCTATAGCTTTCTCTTTTTTATGAATTCTAATTATTGCAGCATCAGAACCAGACCTTTGAACAGTATCACCCATAACCATCTGATCATACTGACTTGTAATCCAACTTTTATTTGAATAATTAGGAGAAGATAATATTTTTACTAGAGCATCTTCAATTTTAATTTTTTTCAATTTTTTTGTCTCAAATTTTGTGTTTGGTAAATTTTTTTTAATCCATTTGCGATTATAAACAGGTGCTTTAGACGACAATGCTTCAATAGGTATTTCTCCCTCTATTTTGTTATTAAATTTAAGAGTTAAATTATTTGTGTTAGTAGTTTTTCCTATTACAACAAAATCTAAATCCCACTTATCAAAAATCTTTTTAGCTTTTTCTTTCTTTCCATCTTCTAAAATTATTAACATTCTTTCTTGACTTTCTGATAACATCATTTCATAAGGTGTCATGTTTTCTTCCCTGCAAGGAACTTTGTCTAAATCTAATTCTACTCCTAAATTTCCTTTAGACGCCATTTCAACGCTTGAGGAAGTTAATCCAGCTGCGCCCATGTCTTGAATTGCAATTATAGAATCGTCTTTCATTAGTTCTAAACATGCTTCTAAAAGTAATTTCTCTGTAAAGGGATCGCCTACTTGAACAGTGGGTTTCTTTTCTTCAGAATTTTCGTCAAATTCAGCAGAGGCCATTGATGCACCATGAATACCATCTCGACCAGTTTTAGAACCAACATAAACAACCGCTTTATTTAAACCTTTAGCTTTAGAGTAAAAAATCTTATTTTTTTTGGCGTGACCTACAGCCATTGCATTAACTAATATATTTTCATTATAAGTGTCGTTAAATTTTGTCTCACCAGCTACAGTTGGAATACCTATACAATTACCGTATCCCCCAATACCAGAGATAACTCCATTTAATAAACTTTTAGTTTTCGGATGAGATGGCGATCCAAAATGTAAGGAGTTTAATAGTGCTATTGGTCTAGCACCCATTGTGAAAACATCTCGTAATATTCCACCAACGCCTGTGGCGGCACCTTGGTAGGGTTCAATATAAGAGGGATGATTATGACTTTCAATTTTAAATACTATAGCGTCATTATCTCCAATATCAATTACTCCAGCGTTTTCCCCTGGTCCTTGAATAACTTGTTTACCTTTTGTTGGTAATTTTTTTAAATGAATTCTGGAGGATTTATATGAGCAATGTTCATTCCACATTGCAGAAAAAATTCCAAGTTCTAACAGATTTGGATCTCTTTTTAAAAGTTTTTGGATAGATTTATATTCTTCAGATTTTAAACCATGTTGCTGAATAATTTTTTCTTCAATTTTCATATATTAATTTAACAAACTTGAAAATAAATTTAATCCATCGTTATTTGAAATGAGTTTATCGATCATCCTTTCAGGATGGGGCATCATTCCTAAAATGTTTTTATTTTTATTGAATATACCCGCAATATTTTCAATTGCTCCATTGGGGTTAGCTTCATCATTAATATTTCCTTTTTCATCACAATATTTAAAACCTATTAAATTTTGATTTTTTAGTTCCTCAAGGTGTTTCTGATCAGTGAAATAATTCCCTTCATTATGAGCAATATTAATTTTTAAAACCTGATCTGTTTCATATTTAGAGGTAAATCTAGTATGATTGTTCATCACTTTGATATTGACGTCTTTGTTTATGAATTTGAGATTTTTATTTCTTAACAATGTACCTTTCAGCAATCCGGTTTCAGTCAAAATTTGAAAACCATTACAAACTCCTAATATTAAGCAACCTGAGTTTGCAGCTTTGATTACCTCTTCAATTATTAAAGATTTTCCGGCTATAGCCCCAGAGCGCAAGTAATCCCCGTAAGAAAATCCTCCTGGAATTACAATTAGATCTGATTTAGGTAAAATGGTTTCTTTATGCCAAACCATTTGATTTTTAAATTGCATTTTTTCTAGCGCAACTGCAATATCCCTATCACAATTTGAACCTGGAAAGACGATTACAGATGATCTCATTACAATTTATTTATTTTATAATCCTCAATAATCAAATTTACTAAAAGTTTTTCACACATATCTTTTATCTTTTTCACGGCTTTTTCTTGGTTATCTTCATTAACCTCAATTTCAAAAAATTTACCTTGTCGGATATTCTTTAAACTGTTCATTCCTAAATTATTAAGAGTATTTAGAACAGCTTTGCCTTGAGGATCCAAAACGTCTTTCTTAAGTGTAACTGTTACTGAAAATTTCAATTTATTTTTTTTTAAATTTGATTGGGATTGTTTTACCAAAGTTTACTTCGCTAATATTAGTTTCTTCCGGCATAATACCCAATCTTCTTGCAACTTCTTGATATGCTTGAATAATATTTCCTAAGTCTTTTCTAAATCTGTCCTTATCTAACTTTTTTTCTGTTTTTGCATCCCACAGTCTACACGTATCAGGACTAATTTCGTCTGCTAAAACTATCTCATTTTTTTCCGTATCTTTATTCCAGGTTTTTCCATATTCAATTTTAAAATCTACTAGTTTTATACCTATAGCTCTGAACATGCCTGTTAAAAGATCATTTATTCTAAGTGTCATTTTATCAATAGTTTTAATTTCTTTTTCCGAGGCCCATCCAAATGAAAAAATATGTTCTTTTGAAATTAAAGGATCACTTAATTCATCTTTTTTGAGGCAATATTCTAATAGTGGTTTTTCTAAGAGTGTACCTTCAGGAATTCCTAGTCTTTTTGTTAATGATCCTGTTGCAATATTTCTTACAATAAATTCAATAGGAAAAATATCAGCTTTTTTAATAAGTTGCTCTCTCATATTAAGTCTTTTTATCAAATGCGTTTTTATTCCACATTGAGACAAATTAGTTAGAATATATTCAGATATTCTATTGTTCAAAACACCTTTTCCTTCTACTTTTGCCTTTTTAAGATTATTAAAAGCTGTCGCGTCATCTTTAAAATGTTGAATTACTAAATTCTTATCCTTAGTTTCATAAATTATTTTTGCTTTTCCTTCGTATAATTTATTTCCTTTATTCATGTGATTACTTATTCTTTAGACTTCGTTTAAAAATTATATTAATTTTTTTTGTATGGTAACTGAAATTGAATAATTTTTTGAGTTTATTAACAGGTATTTTACTAGTAATTTTTTTATCTGAAATAATATTCTCTAAAAAAGAGGTATTTTCTTTCCATGAATTTAATGCATTTCTTTGGACGATTCTATATGCCTCATCCCTAGTAAATCCTGTGTTAGTCATTTCTAACAAAATTCTTTGAGAAAAAAAATTCCATTTGTTAAATTTAAGTTTTTAAGCATCTTTTTAGGATAAATATTTAAATTTTTTACAAGATTACTCAACCTAACTAATGCAAAATCCAACGCAATAGTTGCATCAGGTCCAATATTTCTCTCAACAGCTGAGTGTGAGATGTCTCTCTCGTGCCACAGCGCAACATTTTCTAACGCCGGAATCACACTCGATCGTATTAATCTTGCTAATCCTGTCAAGTTTTCACTTAAGATGGGATTTTTTTTATGTGGCATTGCCGATGAACCCTTTTGGTTTTTGCCAAAAAATTCTTCTACTTCTAAAACTTCTGTTCTTTGAAGATGTCTTATTTCGGTCGCTAATCTCTCAATCGAGCTGGCTATAATTCCAAGTGTAGAAAAAAATTGAGCATGTCTATCTCTTGGTATAACTTGCGTGGAAATTGGCTCAATATTAAGTTTTAGTTTTTTTGCAACATAACTCTCTATTTTTGGATCTATGTTAGCAAAAGTCCCAACTGCACCAGAAATTGCGCATGTTGAAATTTCTTTAATTGAATTTTCTAATCTTTTTTTATTTCTAATAAATTCTTGATAAAAAGTTAACATCTTTAAACCAAAAGTAGTTGGTTCAGCATGAATTCCATGGCTTCTACCAATGCACAAAGTATATTTATGTTTTATTGCTTTGCGTTTAATTGAAATGAGCAATTCGTTAATATCTTTTAATAAAATTTCGCCTGACTGCCTAAGCTGTAAATTAAAACAAGTATCTAAAACATCCGATGATGTCATGCCTTTATGAAGATATCTTGCATCATTACCTGTTTGTTCATTTATAGAAGTTAAAAAAGCAATAACATCGTGTTTTACTTTTTCTTCGATCTCCAAAATTCTGTTTACATTAATTTTAGCTTTAGATTTTACTTTTTTTGAAACTCCTTTAGGAATAATTTTCAATTTCTCCATAGCCTCTGCAGCAGCTAATTCTATTTTTAGCCAAATAGCATATTTGTTTTTATCTTCCCAAATGCTTTTTATTTCTTTTCTGGAATATCTATCAATCATTTATTTTTTGATAATGTAAATATTTCACAACCATCTTTTGTTACACCTATAGTATGTTCAAATTGTGCAGATAAAGATTTATCTTTTGTTACAGCTGTCCAACCATCGTTAAGTGTCTTAGTTTCATATTTTCCAAGATTTATCATTGGTTCAATTGTGAATATCATACCTGCTTTAATCTTAATCCCTGTTCCTTTTTTACCATAATGTAAAACGTTTGGTTCTTCATGAAATTTTTTTCCGATCCCATGACCACAAAAATCTTGTACTACTGAAAATCCCTCAGCTTCAACGTGATCTTGTATAACTGCTCCGATATCACCTAAATGAATATCTTCCTTAATAATTGTAATTGCTTTCATTAAAGCCTCATAAGTAGTATTAACTAATTTTTTTGCTTTAATTGATACTTTTCCTATTTCAAAAGTTTTACTTGTATCGCCATGCCACCCATCTTTTAAGGCAGTTACATCAACATTTATAATATCTCCTTCTTTTAAAATTTTATCAGATGGTATTCCGTGGCAAACAACATGATTTGTAGATGTACAACAAGATTTAGGAAAACCTCTGTAAAATAGTGGAGCAGAGTAAGCTTCATGATCATTAAGATATTCATAACATAATTCATCAATGTCCTGAGTACGTATCCCTGGTTTTATGATTTTATTAACTTCATCTAGCGCTCCAGCAGCAATTGCTCCAGCCTGTCTAGTTTTTTCAAAAGCCTCTTTATAATTTTCATTCATTATAATTTTCATTCATTAAATTTTGAACATTATCTTTTGATTAAGTTTTATTCCTTTTGGTGAAAATTTACAATCGTAGCAGAGAACATTTAATTTTCTTTTAACAGCTTTTTTTAATAAATCGCAATAATCTGGATCTATATCTTCAGCTAATTTGAAGTTTTTACAATCATCCCTTTGAATTACATAAAGAAGATAAACATTGTAACCTTTGTTGCTTGCTTTTAGCAGTTCTTTAATATGTTTTTGACCTCTCGAGGTAACTGCATCTGGGAATTCAGCTATAAATTTATTTCTTGAAAGGGTTACATTTTTAACCTCTATAAATGATTTTTTTGTTTTTTCAGTTATCAAAAAATCAAATCTTGTGCCCTCACCAAAATTCACCTCTTGTTTGATATCAGTAAAATTTTTAAAATTTTCTATTTTACGTTCATTCAGAGATTCTAAAACAATTTTATTTGTTAAATGAGTATTTACCCCAATCTTAGAATTTCCATCTTCAATGATTTGTAAAGTATATTGAAGTTTCCTCTTTGGATTATCAGACTTGCTTAACCAAACTTTATTACCTTTTTTAAGCAAACCCATCATAGAGCCAGTATTGGGACAATGTGCTGTAATAATTTCTTTCTTGGTTCTAACATCGACAAAAAAACGTTTGTATCTTTTGATTAATTCACCTGATATTAATATATTATTAAAATTCATATATATTTAATAATCTATGAAGAAAAAAAAAAAAGTAAATGCAGCAATTTTAATTATTGGCAATGAAATTTTATCAGGTAGAACACAAGATAAAAATATATCATTTTTATGTAATTGGTTAAACTCAAGCTGTGGAATTGCAGTATTGCAGGTAAGAATTATACCTGACGTTGAAAAAATTATAATTGAAAATATAAGATCTCTTTCAAAAAAGTTTAATTATGTATTTACTACTGGAGGAATAGGACCAACTCACGATGATATTACAGCTGCATCCATCTCAAAAGCTTTTAAACTAAAATATAAATATCATAAAGAAGCCTTCGAAATATTGGAAACTTATTATGGTAAAGGAGAATTTAATGACGGAAGAAAAAAAATGGCAAAAATGCCAGCTAACGCAAAATTAATTTATAATCCGTCTAGCGCTGCTCCAGGGTTTATTACTAAAAATGTTTTATCTTTGCCGGGAGTGCCGTCAATTTTAAATTCAATGATAGAAAATTGTAAAAAATACTTAGTCAAAGGATTAAAAGTTCATAGTAAAACAATTAATATTTTTACTGTTGAAAGTAATATTTCTAAACAATTAGGACATATTCAAAAAAAGTATATAAAGTCTGTAGATATTGGGAGCTATCCTTTTTTTCGATTAGGAAAGATTGGAGTTTCAATCGTTTCAAGATCAACCTCAAAAAAAAAATTAAACGATGTAAATAAAGATTTAATGAAAATATTCAGGTCTAAAAGAATCAAGATCTTAAATATTTAAATAAGACTTAAAACCTCGTCTACTTCAATAGAATTTATATTTTTTGTTTTATGTATTTTTTTGCTATCCAAAATTTTTGTAAATTTATTTTTTGGTGCAAATTTTTCAGAATTAGTTGGTCCAAACAAAACTATCATAGGTATATTTGCTAAAGACATCATGTGCATAATTCCATTATCAATAGATACCGCTATATTTAATCTTGAAGCTAAAGCTGTAACCAAAGCAGGACTTGCTAATTTTGAATTCAATTCCGGAAATATTGCAGATGGAACTTGATTTTTAATTTTCTCAATTAAATCAATTCTATTTCTCTCTATAAAAAAAACTGGAATTTTTTTCTTAGATAGAATTTTGTTAGCTAAAGCGGTAAATTTATAAATTGACCAACTTTTTTTTCTGTATTCATTACCCTGTGTTATTGAAAAGCCAACATAATTGGAATTAGGAAGTAATCTTTTAGCCTCGGAAAGAATTTCTTTAGATAACTTGTTTACTTTAAAATTCAATTCAACAACATCTTCCTCAAAAAATAAACTCAAATTTTCCAAATGATTAGATGAATATAACTTAATTTTTTTAGTTGAAAATCTTCCATTTAATGTTTTTGAATAAAAAAAGGTATGGGGGATTTTTTTTAATATCAATGTATTTCTAAGTTTAGTTTGCAAATCAATTATTAAATCAAATTTTCCAAATGTTTTTTCAGAGAATCTTTTTCTTACAAAAAATATATGCCACCATCTAAAACCAAAATATTTTAATCCAAGATCAACAGTTTCTAGATCAATTTTATATTCTTTCAATTTACCCTTGAAGTGATTTTCATGTGCACTCAAGTAAAAAAATTTTGCTTTTTTGAAATGACTCTTCAAACTTAATATTAATGGAAATAATTGAATTGCATCACCTAATCCGCCTCCAGAATTGTATAATAAAATTTTTTTCATTAGATAAATATACTTTATAAGATTTAAATAATAATATAAATGTCATATATATATTGAATAAAATAAAAGTGCCCTCGTGGTGAAATTGGTAGACACAAAGGACTTAAAATCCTTGCCCGTTTGGGAGTGCCAGTTCGAGTCTGGCCGAGGGCACCACTAATTAACATATAATATGATGCACTTAAAACTTCATTTCACATTTTCTCAAAATATTAAATCTTTAAGATTTAAAAAAAGATTTTTGAAAAAATTCAATAATTTTTCACCAAAAAAATGTGATGTAATTATAGTATGCGGGGGTGACGGATTTATGCTTAGAACTATTCAAAAACTTTATAAATATAAAAAACCTTTTTTTGGAATTAATTGTGGAACTGTGGGTTTTTTAATGAACGATTATAAAAACGATTTTTTAGAAAAACAAATAACTGATTCTAAATTAATAATAGTAAACCCATTAGTTGCATCAGTATTATCAACAAATAAAATGAAATCAACTTTATATGCAATAAATGAAATCTCATTATTAAGACAAACAAAACAAACTAGTTCAATAAGAATTTTTAAAAACAAAAGAAAAGTAATAGATAAATTAGTTGGTGACGGTGTTTTGCTTTGTACTCCAATCGGAAGCACAGCATACAATTATTCTGTTGGAGGACCTTTATTAAAACTAAATTCTGAAAAACTAGCACTAACCCCAATAAGTGGATTTAAACCAAAAAACTGGAGAGGAGAAATAGTTTCTAACAATAACAATTTAAAATTTGAAAATCTAAATATTAAAAGACCTATTTCTTTAGTTGCAGATAATTATGAAATAAGGAATGTAAAAAAAGTTTCAGTAAAACTAAATAAAAAAATTGAAATAAAATTATTTTACAAAAACAATCAAGATTATACAAAAAAATTAAAAAATTTGCTCAAATCAAAATAAATATGCAAAAATTTTACTGTGTGGAGTTACTAAGATTTCTATGCGCTTCAACAGTAGCTATATATCATTGGGGAACATCTTTTGAAATTATGCAAATGAAAACCAACGATATATTTAGAAATTATTTAGAAATTTTGTATGATTATGGCGACTATGCCGTTCCTGTTTTTTTTGTAATATCTGGTCTTGTTTTTGGAAATGTATACCTTTCTCAAGAAAAAAAAGAGTCATTAAGAAATTTTACAATAAAAAGGATAGCTAGATTATACCCCCTTCATCTTTTAACTTTTTTATCAATTTTTATATTACAATATTTATTTTTAAAATTTTTCGGAAAATATGAACTGTATACATTTAATGATTTAAAGCATTTTTTTTTAAATATTTTTCTTTTATTAGGATGGGGTTTTGAGGAAGGCCGATCATTTAACCAACCGGTTTGGACTGTAAGTCAAGAAATAGCAATTTATTATTTATTTTTTGTATTAATATCATTTATTAATAGACACAATTTTAAGATTGTATTTTTAATTTATTTCATATTTTTGATTATAGATAAAACAAAATTTGTTGAGATAAGTTTCATTATTAAATTAATAAATCTTACTTATTTTATAGATTTTGCTAAATTGTTTTTTTCTGGAGTTTTTATTTTTTTTCTATTAAATAAATTTAGGAGTACTAAAAAATTATTTTTAATCTCCTTATTGTTTTTTATATTTTCTTTTATTGGATCATTTAAATTACATCTCTTTTGTTTTAGTATTGTTATGATTTTTGTATTAATTGACAAATTAGCGATAAATTTAAAAGTAAAAAAACTTTTCATTTTTTTGGGAAATTTAACATACTCAATTTATTTATTGCACACGCTAACTTTTTTATTTTTACTTTATAGTTTGAAACTATTTAATAATGTTGACTTTCTTTACTCGAAACTATCTTTTTTAATTTACTTAATTTTTACTTTTGTTTTAAGTTTTATTTCTTTCACTTACTTCGAAAAAAAAATGAATAAAGTTATAAGAGAAAAGTTTTTGAAAAAAACTTAAAAAAAGAACTTTGGTGCCCTCACACGGACTCGAACCGCGAACCTATTGATTACAAATCAATTGCTCTACCAATTGAGCTATGAGGGCTTCGTGGGAACATATAGGATAAAACTTAATTTTCTTCAAGCCTAATAATACTTTTAGCTGAATT
>MDTA01219334.1_pt1 | contig 24455 bp, 25 predicted proteins | sample 811151 | NCBI WGS metagenome assembly MDTA01 (sample SAMN05326648, study PRJNA326480) | marine metagenome | isolation source: seawater | place: Indian Ocean: South | collected 2010
ACCACGTTGATAGGCTGGGTGTGGAAGTGCGGTAACGCATGTAGCTGACCAGTACTAATAGCTCAATTGGCTTGATTTATGCACTGAAAAAAATTTTAACAAATGAATTTTTTAAAGAAACAAATTTTAGATTTAAAAAACAATCCATATTTGATATTTTCAAAATTAGTTACCTTTTTTAATTTGCTTTTAAGAATAATTTTTTTTCCAGCAAATTTATTATTTGTAGTATTTATAATTTCAGTTCAAAGATTTATATTAATTAGATTAGGTTTCTGTAAAACAAAATGGATTGGAGAATGGGTAGTTCACACAGAAACTTATCTTTACTTAAATAAGGATAAATCCAATAAACGTATAGATATTTTTATTAAGGATAAATATATTTCTAACAGATATGTATTTAATAAATATAAAAATAAAATTAATTATTTCCCTAATTTATTCAATGATGCATTAAAGATAATTTATTTTTTATCTTTAAAATATAAATATTTAGAAAAACATTTAATTAAAAACTTCGACAAATTAGAAGAAAACTATTATCAAAGTAAAATTGATAGCAAACTTGAACTATCAAAAAATGAGATTAAAAAAGGATATGAAATTCTAAATAAAAATCTCAAACAAAAAACATATAAAGGAATTGTTCTTTTTACAATTAGAAACGAATTTTATAATAATAATTTATATCCCAGAACTAACTGGTCTCATTATCAATATAGAAATTATGATTTTCAGGAATTTTTGCAATCAGTAAAATTTCTTACATCGAAAGGTTATCTTGTTTTGCGAATGGGTAATGCAAACCCCTCCAAAATTAAATTCGACCACGATCTTTTTATTGATTATTCTTTTGTTGACTGGAAAAGTGACTTTATGGACGTTTTTCTTGGAAGAGAGTGTAGTTTTTGCATCTCTACTGGAACAGGAAGTGATGTTTTTGCAAGAATATTTAAAAAACCTTTAGGTATAATAACTAATCCTGTTAATGATATATATTGCACAAACAGTAATCGAACTCATCTATTTGGTTGTGTTAAAAATAAAATTACTAACAAATATTTAACTTTGGATGAGATTTTTACAAGTGATATGAGCAGTTTTGAAGGTATGCAAAAAATTATAAAAAGCAATTTTGTTTTAGATAAAAATGACTCAAATGATATCTTAAATCTAACTAGAGAAGTTCAAATGAAATTTGAAAATAAATTTTTTCCAAAAGAAAGTGACGAATTGCTTCTCCAAGAGAAATTTTGGAGTATTTTTTTTAAATATAATAAAAAGTTATGCAAAGATCCTAAATCAAATTTCATAATATGTAGTAAATTTTTAAAAGAAAAAAAATATTTACTTAAGTTATAAAATTATGAAAAATTTAATTTTAAAGATTTATCATAAAGCATTATTTTATTTTTCATTCTTATTTTTAATACCTTTTTTTTTTAATTTTATATTATTCAAAGTAAATAAAATAAAATTTTTTAAACTGAGGAGAGATACTGTTGGGAATTCAGTTTTAGAGCTTTATTTATATCTGAATATATTTAAGAAAAATAAAAATCATTTTTTCTTTTTTGATGATCAATTTGTTTGCAACTCATATTTTGATAAAATTTGTAAAAAAAACTTAAAATTCAAATTTTTGGGAATATCATTACATTTTCTCTTTAAAAAATTTAATATTTTTAAATCATTATTTATTGAAATGCCGAATTGGGGTTCTCTTTATAATTATAATTATCAGTTAAAAAAGATTAAAACTCCCAAAGAATTTAAATTTTCAAACAAACAAAACTTAAAAGGAAAAAATTTCCTTAAAAAAATTGGTGCTGGTGATAATAAAAAAATAGTTTGTTTAGTTTTAAGAGATAATTTCTATAAATCCAATTATTCTAATGAATTAAATAAAAATTGGAATTACCATAGTTATAGAAATGTTAAAATAAATACTTATCTCAAAACTATCAAATACTTAAATAGCAATGGATATTTTGTAATAAGAATGGGCAAAGGAGCTGAGAGAAAACTAAAATATAACAATCACCTGTACTATGACTATGCAACTTCTAATTTAAGAACTGATTTTCTAGATTTTTGGATTATGTCTAAAGCTTTTTTCTGTATTACAAGCGGAACAGGTATAGATGAACTTTGTGCAGTATATAAAGTTCCAACTGTTGATACTAATTTTCTACCAATAGGAGCTATACGAACTTTACAAAATAAAAATATAACAATTTTTAAAAAATCTAAGAATAAAATAAATAATAAATACTTAAATTTTTCTGAGATAATAAAAAATGAGTTATTTGTGAGACCACAATTATTTTATGAAAAAAAAAATAAATTTTTTTGGGAGGATAATACTAGTCAAGAAATTTTAGATGCAACAAAAGAAATGGAATTATTGCTATTAAGAAAGACTAATAATAAAAAATTAAAAAATATTAATCAAAAAAAATTTTGGAAAATATTTTTTTCAGTTAAGAAGTATTCAAATATTTATAGAGAAAACGAAATTAATAATTTGAAATTTCAATATAAATACAGAAATATTTACAATAGTTTTGTATCAGAAAAATTTATATCTAAAAATAAATGGTTGTTAAGATAATGATAGATTTATTTCAGTCAAATGTTAAATCTAATAATGTAATAATTACAAATCATATTAAAGTATATTATTTATAATGATACCAATTTGGAAAAAAAACCTAGATACTAGTAATATTAGTAAATTAATAAAAAAAACTTTAAATAAAAAAAATATTAGCGAGGGGTTACAAACTAGAAAATTAGAAAAAGAAATATCTAAATTTTTGAAAGTAAAATATGTTTCAATGGTTCCAAGTGGGACTTCTGCATTACTTGTGTCAATGATGGCTATGAGTTTAAGACAAAACGATAGGATATTGATACCCGAAAGATCGTGGGTATCACCTTTAAATGCTGCAGCAATATTGGGTTTAAAAATTAAAACCATCGATGTAAAAAAAATGAAACCAATACTTGATGAAAAGTATTTACTTAAAACAAAAAATATCAAAGCAATAATAGTAGTTCACATGGGTGGAAGAGCTGCAAAAATAGATAAAATTCTAAAAATCGCAAAAAAAAAAATATAAAAGTTATTGAAGATGCTGCACAAGCTTTCGGTTCGAAATATAAAAAAAAATATCTTGGTACTTTTTCAGATATTGGTTGTTTTTCTTTGTCAATGGCTAAGACAATTACTTCTGGTCAAGGTGGTTTTATAGTAACTAGCAAAAAAAATATATATGAAAAAATTTTAAAAATAAAAAATAATGGTCTTCAAAATGTTTTGGAAATAAAAAATTGGGGTAATAAAGGACTTAATTTTAAATATACAGATATTCTTTCATGTTTAACGCTTTCAGAACTAAAAAAATACAAATTCTATAAACAAAAAATGATTAATTTATATAATTTTTACAAAGATAATTTAATTAAAAGTAAGAATTTATATATTTTGCCAATTAACCTTAAGGATGGAGAAATTCCTCAGTATGTAGAAATTATATGTAAAAAAAGATCGAACTTCATAAAATATATGAAAAAAAATAATATTCAATGTAGAGAATTTTATCCCAGTATTAGTACTTCAAAATTTGCAAATAAAATAATTCAAAAAAAAATATGTGATAGTTATTTTTCAAAATATGGTGTTTTTTTACCTAGCGGTCCACATCAAAAAATTAAAGATATAAACAAAGTGGTTAAGCACATCAATAATTTTATAAAAAAAGAATTTTTAAACTAACTATGAAATTAAAAAAATACTTAAAAATTAATAAAAAGGGCAAAACACCAGCATTTTATTTAAAAAAAGGTACTAATTCTTTGAGTAAAAATATAATTAATTTAATTAAAATTTTTAGTATAAAAAATAAAACAGACTCAAGAATCTGCCTTCATTCTAGCACTAAAGATAAAATTCAATTAATGTTGAATTCTTTAATTAAAAAAAAGGAAGAGTATCATTATAACTATCATCCTTACACCGATGAATATTACTATATTATTAGTGGCAAACTATTGGTTTTCTATTACGAAAAAAAAATTAAAAAGAAATTAATACTATCAAAAGGATCAATAGAAATTTTTAAATTAAAGAAAAAAACTTTACATGTTACGATACCTTTAACAAGAAATTGCGTTTTCTTAGAGATAAGACAAGGACCGTTTAATCCAAAAAAAGATGCAATTTTTACAAAACAATTTGAAAAAATATGAAAAAAATTTTTAAAAAATTGAAAAAATGTCGTTCCTGCAAAAGTAATAGTCTAGTAAAAGTTTATGAAAATAAACCATCACCAGTTGGAGAGTCTTTTTTAAGTAAACGAAATTCTAAACTTGCAACTAATAAGACTTATCCGCTGAATTTATTAATATGTAAAAAATGTAAACTTGCTCAACTAGATAATATAGTAGACCCTAATATAGTTTATAAAGAATACTTATATGTAACAGAGTCTAACGCAGGACTCGTAGAACATTTTAAAAATGCTTCATCACAGTTAATTTCCAAGTTAAATCTAAAAAAAAATTCTAAAGTTTTAGACATTGGTAGTAATGATGGTTCGCTTCTAAATTTTTTTAAACAAAAGGGCCACAAAGTCTTAGGAATAGAGCCTGCTAAACTAGCTTGTAGATTTTCAAAATTAAAAGGAATTGATACTATTCAGTCTTTTTTTAATACCAATTTGACAAAAAAAATAATCTTAAAGCATGGTAAGTTTAATTTAATTATTGCGAATAATGTATTTGCAAACATAGACGACATAAATTTATGGCTCTCAAATATTAAGAAACTGTTAAATAATGATGGGAGTTTTGTGTTTGAAAGTTCTTATTTGTTAGATTTAGTTAAAAATAATGTATTTGATTTTATTTATCATGAGCATCTAACATATTTTTCTTTAACAGCTGTAAGAAATTTATGCAAAAAACATGGTCTCAAATTATATGACTATGACCATATTAAAACTAAAGGAGGATCAATAAGATATTATATTTCAAAAAATAATAAAAGAAAGGTTTCAAATAAAGTTTTTAAACTTATAAAGAAAGAAATAGATTTTGGATTATTTAGAAAACAAAAATATAAAGATATGAAATCCAAAATAAAAATTTCCAAAAATTTGCTTAACAAATATATTCTTGATAATAAAAATAAAAAAATTATTGGTTTTGGTGCCTCTATAAGCTGTATAACTTTGATATATGAATTTAACTTAGAAAATAAAATTTCTTTCTTACTTGACGATAATAAAATCAAAGAAAATAAATTTTCTCCAGGCAGCCAGATTAAAATTATTAATCCAAATAAATATAATTTCTCAAATAAAGATATAGTATTAATTTTACCATGGAGATTTCAAAAAAATATCTTAAATAAACACAAAAATAAATTTTTAAAATCTTTTGAGACTATACAAGTGTGGCCTAAATTTAAAAAACTATCAATTTAAGGTTTGAATATTATTGATTTTTATCAATCATTTTTTTCCAAAAATCTGGAAGTAATCTTGAAGGAGGCAAAATTGAAAATATATTCTTGGTTTTGGTTAAACTTCTAACTTTTTCAATAATTTTATTTTCATTCTCAGAATTAACTCCAATAAGAATAGCTTTATTTTTAATTTTATTTTTTTCAAATTTTTCAATTTTTAAGTTACATAAAGGAATATATTTATTTTGTTTTGCCTTATTATCATCAACAAAAAAGTCAATTTTATTTCCTATTTCAGTAAAATTTACTAAATTTGATGTTCGAGCTCCACAACCATATATTATTGGCTTTACTTTAAAATCTTTTAAAAAATTATTCAGCTTCTTTTTGAAATTTTTAAAATTGTTAATATAATTTTTAATTTTTCTATGTTCTTCATCAAAGTTTTGATTTGTTTTAATTTTTTTATCAACTTTTTCAGCGAAAATTATTATAGCTTTACCAGAAAATAATGTAGTTTCATGATGAAAAATTCTAAATTTATTTTTTTGTAATAAATAATATAAAGATTTTTTTGTAAAATAATTAATATGTTCTTCCCAAAAAGTATAATCTAGATTGTCCAAGTACATATCGTGCATTGGTACTTCTATGAGAAGTTTTCCATTATTATTCAGCATTTTATGAACACCTTTTAATTTATCATTTAAATTATTGAGATGTTCAAAAACTTGTCTTGAATAAACAAGGTCAAAGTTTTTTAATTTTTTTTTAGCTACAAATTTAGATGAAAAGAAATCATTATGTACTTCCTTGATCTGTTTTTTGGCTAATTTGAAAGAGTCTTTTGTAGGCTCTATACCTTCTAAATATTTAAAACCACTTCTTTTCATACTTTTTAACATATGGCCATCATTACAGCCAATCTCAAAAATTTTTGAATTAGAATTTAAATTAAATAAAGAAATCATTTTCTTTATAAGTAATTCTATATGTTGATTATTTTTCCATGAACTAAAAGTTATATAATTTTCATATAAAATTTTTTCATCGAATGGTTTTTCTAATTGAAGATGAGAACAATTTTTGCAACTAACTATCTTAAATTCAAACTTAGAATATTTTTTATTTAAATCTTTCAATAAATGATGAACAATTGGTTGCTTGCCAAAATTAATTGAATATTTAATTTTATTATGAGAACAAATATTACATTTGAATGCCATAATTTCTTATATTTTAATAAAATTTTATTGTCTAATATAATTTTTGAAAATATTATATTCCTTCTTTAAATTAATAATTATAACTAAATATGAAAAAAAATTATTGGAATAATATTTGGAAAAATAAAAAATATTATGTTCCAGAACAACCATCATTAAACACAACTTATTTTTATAATTATCATTTAAAATCTTTAAGTAGAAACTCAAAGATAATCGATTGTGGATGTGGAAATGGAAGAAACTTTATTTTTTTAAAAAAAAAGGGGTTTGATGTAATTGGAACAGATATCTCTGAAGCAGTAATAAAAAAAAATAAAAAAATTTTTTCAAAATATAAAAATAAATTTTTAGTTGGAGATATAAGAAATTTAAAATTTAATGATAATTATTTTGATGCCCTGGTGAGTGACGCAAGTTTATATTATCAATCAAAAAAAGATATTTTCGAAACAGTTGATGAGTTTTATAGAATTTTAAAAAAAAATGGAATAATAAGAATTTATACTAAATCAAATCGTGATAATTTTTACTTTAATCACAAAAGAGAAAAATCATTTGAATATAAAGCTAAAAAAAAGCACTGGGAAAAAGGACTTTTAATGACTTTTTTAAATTTTAATGATATCAAGCTACTGTTCAAAAAATTTAAAAGGCTTAAAATTGGAATTGATGAATTTAATTATGTTAATTCCAAAAAAAAACATTCATATTGGATTATTACAGCAATAAAATAAACAAAAGGTATTATGTCTAAATTATCAAAACTAAAAGTAAAAAAATCTAATAATAGATGTTTTGCTTATAGGAAAAAAATTCTTGAATTATCCCAGAAAGTTGGCGCATTACATATTGGAGGCTCTTTTTCTTCTGTTGAAATATTGGATGCGATATACAACTTATTAAAGAAAAAAAAAGATGTTTTTATATTATCAAAGGGTCACACTGCTATTCTTCAATATGTAATTTTAGAGTCGAAAAAAATTATTAGCAAAAAATTTTTAAAAAGTTATTGTCAAAAAAATAGTAAATTGGGTGTTCATCCCGATTACGGAAACCCAGGTATTGAAGCTTCAACAGGCTCTTTGGGACATGGTTTAGGAATAGCATCAGGATTAGCAGTTCGTGAAAAAAAAAAAATAAATATTTTTATAGTTATAAGTGATGGGGAATTAATGGAAGGAACAACCTGGGAATATATATTAACTATTTCATCTTTAAATATTTATAATATTAATCTTTTTATTGATTATAATGGATTACAAAGTTCAACTTTCTCAAAAGATACCCACCCAACTTTAATGCCTATTGATAAAAAATTAAAATCATTTGGCTGGTTTGTAAAAACTTGTAATGGCCATAGTGTAGATGAGATATATAAGAAATTTAAGACAAGAAAAAAAAATAAGCCATTTGCATTAGTATGCAAAACTACTAAAGGATTTCCAATACCTTACATGATGAATATTCCTATGTGGCACTATCGTTCACCTAATAGAATTGAATATCAAAAAGCGCTTAAATACTTGCAAAATTTTACCAGGATAAAAAATGAGAAACAAATTAGCTGAGACATTATATAGATTTAGCAAAACGGATAAGAAAATTACAGTTATATCAGCTGATATTTCTCCCGCAGGTAAAATGGCAGAATTAAGTAAAAAATATCCAGAGAGATTTGTGAATGTTGGTGTTGCGGAGTCTAGTATGATAAGTATGTGTGCTGGTTTGGCCATGAGAGGGTATAAACCTTTTGCATATACCATAGCCTCTTTTTCTGTATTTCGGCCATTTGAAATGGTAAGGGTAGATGTAGGTTACCAAAATTTACCTGTAGTAATAGTTGGTATGGGTGCTGGAACAGTTTACTCTACTTTGGGCAGCACTCATTGTACTATAGAGGATGTATCAATAATTAGATGTCTACCAAATTTTAATATTTTAAACCCTTGCGATCCTTTAGAGTTGGAAGAATGTTTAAAATATTTATGTACAAAAAACAAATCTCCTTGTTATCTTAGAATAGGAAAGTCTGGTGAAGAAAATTTTACCACAAATGCATACTCAAAATGGTCATTTAATAAACCTAGAAAGATAATAAATGGTCAAAAAATTTGTTTAATAGCTTCGGGCACAATAATTAAAATATACTATAAAATTCTTAGGACATTAAATAAAAAAAAAATTTTTCCAAGTGTTTACAGTTTTCATACACTTAAACCTTTAAATAAAAACGAAATAAAAAAAATATTTAATAAATATGATTTCATATTTTGCCTTGAGGATATGTCAGAAATAAATGGACTTGGATCAATTCTTAAAAATATGGCTTATGATTTTAATTATAGAGGTTTCTTACATAATTTTTCTTTAAAAGATAAATATATAAAAAATTATGGATCCCAAGATGATTTGCTAAGATCTCATGGTATAAGTTCAAATAAAATACTCAATAAAATATTAAAAACATTAAAAAAATGAATTTTCTAAATAAAAAAGAGCAAAAATTATCTCTTGAATTTATTAAAAAAGGTTATTTGATTAATAAGGCTGAGAGCAAGTCATCTTTAAATTACATAAACAAAGTATTTAGTAAATCACTTAAAAGTATCTTAAAAAAAAAAGTTATAGATCTAAATTATCTTCATAAGTATTTGTCTATTAAAGATTTAAATAACTTCAGAGTTGAGATGATAAATAAAATAAATAAAGATAAGGAATTCCGGTATCATTATTTTAAATTAGGTAACTCAAGTCTTTATACCATAGCTGGAAACGAACTTATGATGCAAAATAAAATTAATTTAAGTATTCAATTTCCAAATGACAATAGTTCATTGTTGCCAATACATTCAGATGTTTGGCAAGGCAACTCTCCATATGAGATTACTCTTTGGGTACCTTTGGTAAATTGTTATAAAACAAAATCAATGTTTATTCTTGATGGTAAATACAGATATAATTATTTAAAAAATAAAAATCATTTTAAAAAAAATAGTGCAGATATTTACAAAATTTTAAAAAATAAATTAAAATGGTTAAGAGTTAATAAAGGTCAGACCTTAATATTCGATCATACTTTGCCCCATGGGAACATTGTAAATGTTGAAAAGCAGACAAGAATTTCAATGAATTGTAGATTTAAGACAATATTTTCACCTTATGATAATAAAAAAATTGCAGAATATTTCTCCCCAATAAGCTTAAGAGCAATGACTCAAATAGGCAATAATTTTGAGTTTCCTTTTTAAATATGAAATATCTAAAGGGCTATAATTTTAGTAGATCTTTTTTTGGAGAAAGGGCACCAGAACAAGTTCAAACTATAATAAATAAGAATTATTGTGAAAAAAATAATTATAGTTATCTCATGCATGTAACAGAGTATTCAGGTGAAAATAGTACCCAAATGTTGTTTGAATTATTGCAAAATACAAATGACTATGATGGTTTGATTTTTTATAGCATTTTGATGCTTCCAAACGAATTAAAAAAGAGAGAATATTTATTTAATAAAATTGTTAAAAATAAAAAAGAGCTACATTTTGCTGTTGAAAATTTAGTTGTTAAAAATAACAAAGATTTAAAAAAAATTAATGATATTTTTTTACTTCATCAAAAAAATTTTATAAGGGAAAAAAAAATATTTTATTTAGGTAATGAAAAATATTATGTCAATTTTAGACATTCAAAAGCTAAAAGAAATTATATAGAAAGAGTAAACAAAGAAAAAGTGCAATGTATGAAAATTGCAAAAAAATATGAAAAAGATTATTGGGATGGACCAAAAAAATTTGGTTACGGTGGTTATAAGTATATTCCAAACTATCATACATATTTGGCACAAAATTTAATTAAAGATTATAGTTTAAACTCTAACTCAAAAATTTTAGATATTGGATGTGGCAAAGGTTATTTAATTTATGAACTATCAAGAATACTTAACAGCAAAAACGTTTTTGGATGTGATATTTCTAAATATGCAATTAAAAACGCAAAAAAAGAAATAAAAAAAAATATTTTTTTTCACGATGCTAGAAAAAATTTTAAATTTAAAGATAATTATTTTGATTTTGTATTCTCAAATACAACGCTTCATAACTTTAAATTAAAAGATTGTCACAACTCACTAAAAGAAATCGAAAGGATTAGTTTAGAAAAATATATATGTGTGGAAGCATTTAGGAATGAAAAAGAACAATTTAATGTTCAATGCTGGGCTTTAACCGCAGAAACATTAATTCATAAAGATTCTTGGTTATGGCTTTTTGATCAATCAGGATATACAGGGGATTACGAATTCGTTTATTTTAAATAAAATTTTAATATTATGAAGCATATTATAACAGGTGGAGCTGGATTTATAGGAAGTCATTTAGTTGAAGAATTAATTAAAAAAAAACAACGTGTAATAGTTTTAGATAATTTATCAACAGGCAGAATTGATAATATCAAACCTTTTCTAAAAAAAATAAAGTTTATTAGATGTGATATTGCAAAAAAAGGTAAATGGATTAATGAATTCAAAGGCGAATGTTATATTTACCATCTCGCCGCTTTGGCTGACATAGTACCTAGCATGCAAAATCCTAAAAAATATTATAATTCAAATGTCACTGGAACATTAAATATTCTTGAGGCCTGCAGAAAAGCCAAGGTTAAAAAATTCTTATACTCAGCGTCCTCTTCTTGTTATGGAATTCCAAAAACTTACCCAACTAAAGAAAATGAAAAAATTGATCCTATGTATCCATACGCTTTGACTAAAAAATTAGGAGAAGATTTAATAGTTCATTGGTCAAAAGTATACAAAATTCCATTTATTTCATTAAGACTATTTAATGTATATGGAACTAGATCTAGAACATCAGGCACTTATGGTGCAATGTTTGGTGTTTTTTTAGCTCAAAAAATTGCGAATAAACCATTCACGGTTGTTGGATCAGGAAATCAGACAAGAGACTTCACTTATGTATCAGATATAACAAGTGCGTTTTTAAAAGCTAGTAGATCTAAAATAAAAAATGAAATATTTAATGTAGGTAGTGGTAAAACTGTAAGTGTGAATAAAATAATAAATATTTTAGGAGGAGAAAAGGTATTTATTAAAAAAAGACCAGGTGAGCCAGATTGTACTTTTGCAAATATTAATAAAATTAAAAAAAAATTGGGGTGGTCGCCTAAAATTAAAATTGAGGAAGGTATGAGGCTTTTAATTAAAAATATTGATTACTGGAAAAAAGCTCCAGTTTGGACCCCAAAAACTATTAATAAAGCAACAAGTTTATGGTTTAAATATTTAAGTAAATGAAAAAAAAAATATACAGTCTCGAGGCTCTAGGCCCAGTAGTTTCAAAAATTAAGAAAAAATCAAAAACTGTAGTTTTATGTCATGGAGTATTTGATCTACTTCATGTAGGCCACATTAAACATTTAAAAAAGGCTAAAGCCTTAGGAGATAAACTAGTAGTAACGTTGACTGCAGATAATTTTGTAAACAAAGGACCAGGAAAACCCATATTTAATCAAAAATTGAGAGCAGAAGCAATTGCATCGTTAGAAATGGTAGACTTTGTTGCAGTGAACGATTTTCCAACAGCAGTGAAGCCAATAAAATACATAAGACCCAATATATATTGCAAAGGGAAAGATTACAAAAATTCAAAAGATGATATTACCGGAGAAATTAAAAATGAAATAAAAGAATTAAAGAAGTTTGGTGGAAAAATTGAATTTACACAGGAATTAACTTTTAGTTCAAGTAGATTGATTAATTCAGCTACAGATTTTTATTCAAAAGATCATAAAAGAAATTTAAAAAAGATTAAAAGAAAATACGATTTTCAAAAAATTAAAAAAATCGTTGATAAATTTAAAAATTTAAAAGTTTTAGTTATTGGGGAAACAATAATTGATCAATATAACTTCTGCGAAGCTATTGGTAAGTCAGGAAAAGAACCAATACTTGTATTAAAAGAGACAAATACTGAAAATTATTTGGGAGGAGTTTTAGCAATAGCTAAAAATTTATATCAATTTTCTAAGAATATTTCAATTTTGTCAATGATTGGTGAAAAAAAAGAATTTTTAAAAGAAATTAAAAAAGGGTTGCCAAAAAATATTAAGACAAAATTTTTTACAAAAAAAAATTCACCAACAATAGTTAAAAAAAGGTTCGTAGACAATATTAGCAACAGCAAAGTATTAGGAATATACAATTTAAATGATGATTACTTTAACAATAAAGAGGTTGAGTCGTTTAATAATTATCTAAAAAAAGAGATAAAAAAATATGATTTGGTAGTAGTTTCTGATTATGGACATGGACTTATTACTAAATCGAGTGCAAAGATAATTTGTAAAAATTCCAAATTTTTAGCTCTTAACGCTCAAGTGAACGCATTTAATATTGGTTATCACACAATGAAAAATTACGTAAATTTTAATACTTTGATAATAAATGAAAAAGAAATTAGGCATGAGATGAGAGATAAAGTAAGTGAAGTAGAGGATTTAATGTTTAGCCTAGCTCAAGAGAGAAAAGTAAAAAATCTAATAGTTACCAAAGGTAGTAGTGGTTCAGTTTTGTATAATAGCGATACTAATAAGTTTTATTCAGCAGAGGCCTATGCAACGAAAGTAGTAGATAAAATAGGTGCTGGAGATACAATGTTATCTTTAATTGGCTTATGTTTAAAAATGAAAATTGATTGTGACTTAACTTTGTTAATGAGCTCTCTTGGTGCTGCTCAATCAGTTGAGTCTTTGGCGAATAAAGATACAATAAATAAAATAAATATGCTAAAGACACTAGAAAATATATTTAAATAGAGACTTTAGTTCATAAAAAATGTTAAATAAAAAATTAAATAAATACTGGTTTGAATTAGAAGAGAAATATTCTCCACCTAGTTACGTTAAAAAAATAAAAAATCTAGAATTCACAGATTTAAAAAATGCCGTAGAGAATAAAAAGGAGAAATATCTTAGAGAAATAATTAGAAACATGTATGTGAAAAAAGAGGCTTATATTTTAAAGAATGCCGCTCCAAAAAACTTTAAAAAAACTATAATTGATCTTGCAAATCATTATAAAAAAAGAAGAAAATCAAGTTTTCATAAAATGTTAAATGGAACCCCTAATTTTCATAGAGTAATTGACAAAAAAATTACAAAAAAATATAGTTTATATGCGATTAAACACTCTTTCTATTTTTATAATTGGAATATTAAAACAAAGCTTGAAAAAAAGTTAAAAGATGGTGCTTATAGACATTGGAGATACATTAAATTTTTAGCTGGAAATAAGAAAAAATCTTTCGAAAATAATATACCAAGTGACGGACAGATAGATAGATTGCAAGTTGTAAGATATCCAGCCGGGGGTGGACAATTAAGAGACCATGTCGACCCAAGAAAAAATCAAAGAGTTGTTACTGGGTTGATAATGGGTAAAATTGGAAAAGATTTTCAAAGAGGAGGCTTTTACTTTAAGTCTTCAAAGAAGAAAAAAATAAATATTGAACATAGGTTAAATGAGGGCGATGCAGTTATTTTTTATGGCTCTATTGCCCATGGAGTTGAAGCAGTTGATCCTAAAGAAAAATTATCTTGGAAAAGTAATAAAGGGAGATGGTTTGTTGGAATGTTTGTAAATGACAGCAATCACGTAAAAAACAGAATAACAGCCAAAGATATAACTGGCAGTATAAAAAAAAATTTTAATTAATAAAATTGAAAAATTTAAACTTAAACTTAGAAAGAGAATTTAAAGGAAAAAAATTTTTGGTAACAGGTGCGTCACGGGGCCTTGGATTAAAAGTATGCGAAATTCTTGATTTAAAGGGTGCGAAAATCGCAATGATGTCAAGATCAATTAAAGAAATGGAGCAAACTTTAAAAAAATTACAAAATCCCAAAAGACATATTTGTATTAAAGTTGATTTTTTAAAAAATGATCAAATTAAAATTGCCTTTGATAAAGCTTTAAAATTTCTTAAAGAAATTGATGTAATTTTACATATAGCTGGAGGAGGTTACGGCTTAAGTAATCCTTTAATAAATAATGAAGATATAACTAAACTTCTTAGCATCAATCTATTAGGTGCAATTGAAATAAACAGGCTTGCAGTTAACAAAATAAAAAAAAATAAAAAACTTAAACTTGTACATGTAGGATCGATATCGTCTTATGAAGCCACTGGTTCTGCAGGATATAATACAGTGAAATCTGCATTAGCTGCATATGTAAGGTCTTTAGGAAGAGAATTATATGGTCAAAAAATTGTTGTTACTGGTATTTTGCCGGGTGGTTTTATTGCTCCAGGCAATGCAATCGAAAGATTTAAATCTAGAAATTTAAAAGAATATAAAAAATTCATAAAAACTAGGTTGCCTAGAGGTTTTATGGGCAGCTCCGATGAAATTATACCAATGCTCTTATTTTTATGCTCGAGTCATTCCTCTATGATGGGGGGATGCATGGTTCCAATAGATGCTGGAGAGGGAAAATCTTATGTTATTTAAATAAATCAACTCTTTTTAAATACTTTAAATTACTCAATTCTTAATATATTAATATTTTATGAAAAAAGATCAATTAGATGCAAATCTAATAAAAAAATATCACCAAGATATAGTTTACAATTATGCAGAATATCCTACAAAGGATCATTGGAGTTTCAAGTTCTTAAGTGATCAATATAAAAATGCATTACTTGAATGGATGCCAAACAATAAAGATAAAAAAATCTTTTTTTATGTTCATATACCATTCTGTGAACAGTTATGTTGGTTTTGCACCTGCAGTAAAAATATAACTGGTGATTATAAAAGAGTTACAGAGTACTTAGAGTATTTATATAAAGAGATAGATATTTTGTTTAATTTTTTAAATGAAAACAATATCAAACTAAACGTAGGCACTGTCTTTTTTGGGGGAGGATCTCCAACTATTCTTAACAGAGAAGATACAAAAAAATTAGTTGATAAATTAAAAACCCTATTTGATTGGTCTAATGTAGAATTCTTCACAATTGAGAGTGATCCTAGAAGAGTTGATGAAGATAGATTACTTTATAATCATGAAGCATGTGGTGTAAATAGAATATCTTTTGGTATGCAAGATCTGGATCCAGATGTTCAAAGAAGAGTTAATAGAATTCAACCCGCAAAACTCTTTGAAGATATACTAACTGAAAGAGTTAGAAAAGTTTATAAGGAAATAGCTTTTGATCTCTTAATAGGTCAACCTGGTCAAACAGTTAATTCAATGGAAAAAACATGTGATGGAGTGATTAAACTTAAACCAACTTTAGTTCAATTATCATTGATGGCTTATAAACCATGGGTATCAAAATATCAAATTAGAATGGTAGAAGAGGGCCCTCTGCCCGATTTCCTCGAGAGGAAGGAATTGATGGATGTGATTCACAAAAAACTCAGTGGTGCTGGTTACATAAGAACAGGTTTTGAGTGTTATTCTTTACCAAATAGTCCTATGACTAAAGCATATGAGGCAGGTGAAGCTCATTACGGAGCATCAGGTCACCAACCAGGAGGAAGAGTAAATTTTATTGCTATTGGAAGCTCTTCAATGAGCAACTTGGGCAATGATTATTATGTTCAAAACTTTTATGATATTAAGTCATACAAAAAAGCATTAGATAAAGGACATCTTCCAGCATTTAGAGGACTTAAGTTAAATGAAGATGATAAAATTAGACAGCATGCCACTCAACAAATTAGAAGTTATTTTAAATTAGATTATAAAAATTTTAAGGAGCAATTTAAAATAAACTTTAAAGAATATTTCTCAAATGAGATTAAGTCACTTAATGAGCTTGTTCAAGATGGCCTAGTAGAAATACAAGAAGATTGCATTTTTATAACTGAAATAGGTAGAGATTTTGTTCAGAATATCATGAATATATTTGATAAATATGATCCTCCAACAAAATCTTACAAAGATAGACTGGAGATTGTAAGAAAAGCTAAAGAAGCTCAAGCAGCAGTTCAAGAACAAATTTAATAAACAATGAAATACAGAGATTTTTCTGATTTAGGTTGGAATGTTTCAGAAATTGGTTTGGGATGCTGGCAAATTGGTTGGTGTTGTGGTGATGTTACCGACATCGAAGCAAGAGATGTATTAAAAGAGGCATTAGATAAGGGTGTAAATTTTTTTGATACTTCAGACACTTATGGGGATGGAAGAAGTGAAAAATTTTTATCAGAAATTATTAAATCTACTAGAGAAAAAATATATGTGACCACTAAATTAGGAAGACGAATAAGAGGAACTAACTATCCTAAAGGTTATAAGCATTATCCAATGGAAGAGTTTATAGATCGGTCTTTAAAAAATTTAGGAATCGATTGTATTGATTTAGTACAATTACATTGTCCACCCATTGAAATAATAAAAAAAAAGGAAACTTTTGAGATGATGGATAAATTTGTAAAAAAAGGAAAAATTGCAAATTATGGTGTGAGTGTTCATACTATTGAAGATGCATTAGAGGCAATTAAATTTCCAAATGTAAAAAGTATACAAATGGTATTTAATGTATTTAGACAAAAACCCGCAGAGAATTTTTTAAAATTAGCTAAAGAAAAAAAAGTTGCTGTTATTGCTAGAGGTCCACTTGCAAGTGGACTGTTAACAGGAGAGATTAATGAAAATACAAAGTTTGCTGATAACGATCACCGTAATTATAATATTAATGGACAGGCATTTGATATTGGTGATACATTTTCTGGAGTTGATTTAAATAAAGGACTTATAGCAATTGAAAAATTAAAAAATTTATTACCAGAGAATTATTCCTTATCAGATCTAGCCTTGAAATGGATTTTGTCTCACGAAGCAGTTACCGTAGTAATTCCAGGAGCAACTAATAAAATGCATGTAGAAAAAAATACTAAAGCTTCAGATTTGGAAGATATTTCTAACATTTTACCAAAAATAAATTCTATCTATGATGAATTAATAAAACCTGACGTTCATAATCGCTGGTAAATTTTAGATGAAATATAAACTTTTAGGTGACACTTCTTTAAAAGTAAGTAAATATTGTCTTGGCACCATGACATTTGGTGAGCAAAATTCTCAAGAGGAGTCTTTTCAAATTATGGATTTTGCAAATGAAAGTGGTATTAACTTTTTTGATACAGCTGAAATGTATCCAACATATCCAAAAAAAGAGACTCAAGGTGACTCTGAAAGAATAATAGGAAACTGGATTAATAAAAAAAAAAATAGAAATAAAATAATAATTGCAACAAAGATTTGTTCTGTTCACCAAAAAGGCATTGGTGCTACTGGTCTAAAATGGATTAGAAAAGGTGGCAAGAATCTAAAATTTGATAAAAAAAATTTAAATAAAGCAGTTGAAGATAGTCTTAAGAGATTGAAGACTGATTATATAGATTTATATCAATTACATTGGCCAGAGAGAAACGTGCCTGTTTTTGGACAGTTAGATTTTCAATATGATTTAAAAGATAATAAGTGGACACCCATAGAGGAGGTATTAGAAAATCTTGATAATTTAGTAAAGTCAGGAAAGATAAGATATATTGGTTTGTCAAACGAGACGGCATGGGGAATAACTAAATTTTTGAACTGTTCAGAAACAAATAAATTTTCAAAACCAATATCTACTCAAAATGGATATAACTTGGTAAACAGAACATATGAAATTTCAAACTCTGAGATATCAATGAGAGAAAAATTAAGCTTAATTGTACATTCGCCTTTAGCTGGCGGTCTTTTAAGCGGAAAGTATTTATTTGGAAAAAAACCTAAAAAATCAAGATTCACTAATAGAAAAAAAAGTTTTTTAATGCACAATACAAAAAGAACTGAAAGAGCAATAAAGAAATACTTAAGTATTGCAAAGAAATATAATACCTCTTTAAGTGAATTGTCTTATGCTTTTGTTTCAAGTAGACCATTTGTAGCAAGCTGTATTATAGGTGTTACTTCAGTTAGCCAATTAAGAAAAAATTTAAAAAGTATTAATCTTAAGCTTTCAAATGAAATTTTAACTGATATCAACAAAATTCACTTATCTGACCCCAATCCTTATATCTATATTTAGAAATTATTTATGATAGAAATATTATTTATATGGATATATTAAATGAATTAAGAAATGGCCCAGGATACGCAGTTTTCAAAATTGAAAATATTAAAACTTTTGAAAGTTTAAGAAAGTTATTTATCAAAAGGATTTATAAAAAAAATTCTTTAAATAATATTGATATCTTAAGAAAATCATTAACAAAGATGAATAAAGCAGACATTAATAAAACTATGATAAAATTATTAAGTTTTACCAATCTTTCAGAGATGATAGTCTCCTCATGTCCGAAATTAATTAAAAAATTATGCGGCAATGAATTGTTTATTCAAAGGAGAGCTCATATAATAATTAATGTACCTGGATCTGGTCAAGCAAAGCAATGGCCTCATTATGAAATGATATCAGGTTTATCCCCTTTTAGTTTTGTGATCTGGGCACCACTTCACGACTTAGATGATGACGGGGGAATTTATTATATTGATCAACACAAATCATCTAGAATTATGAAAAAAGAAGAACACAAAGGATTAGTTAACGGTCCGGATGTTTTAAATTTAATGCAAAATCAAAAACCAGTTAAATTGAAATTTGGAGAAGCAATTATTTTTAACCCTTTTGTAATTAATGGAAATACACCATTTAACTCAAAATATGCAAGAATAGCATGCAATGTAAGGTTTCAAAGTTGTAATAAACCCCTGCTTCAAAAAAATACCGATTATTTAAAATATTTTAAATTATCTAATAATTAATGACTATTGCAACTGTTACTACAGATATAAACATTGGTCCATTTAGAATACCAGCAAATGGACAAAATATGATTATGAATAACTACGCTCAACGAAATAATCTAAATGTTGAGCTTGTTATACCAGAACCATTTAAGTCCAATGCTTTAGCAACTGTAAAATGGCTACATAAAGATGTTAAATTTACAAAGATAATTCTTTGTTCAATATATCAATTACCAAGAAAAAAAAAATGGTTTGACGAAGTCACGAGAAATTTCTCTAAGGTTGAGTTTCATTTTGCTTTAGAGGGAACAAAAGGGCAAGGTAAATTATTTTTAAATAATTGTTTGAAGGAGATAAAAATGTTTGAAAAATCTAATATAATTGAAAGTAGAGATATAAAATGGACTGAACTCTACAATATGATGAGAAATGGAAAGTAGTGAATAAATAAGTATTTTTTTAAGTTTATTATTTTAAGACTAGTGTTATTTATCTATAATTTTAAAAACTAAAAAACAGAAAGCAATAGATGAAAATATTTATTACAGGTGGGGCAGGATATGTCGGTTCTAAACTTGTGCCAACTTTGATTGAAAACAATCATGAAGTAACGGTATTAGATTTGATGATGTACGGTGATAACGTTTTAAATAAAGATCAAAATTTAAAGTCATTTAAAGGAGATATTAGGGATAAAAGTTTGTTAGAAAAAATAATACCTGGTCATGATGTGGTAATACACTTAGCATGCATATCTAATGATCCTAGTTTTGAATTAAATCCTAAATTAGGAAAATCAATAAATTTAGACGCCTTTGAACCTTTAGTAAATATTTCAAGAAAAAGTAAAGTTAGTCGTTTTGTTTATGCATCTTCTTCTTCAGTTTATGGTATTAAAAAAGAAAAAAATGTTACAGAAGATATGCCATTAGAACCTTTGACAGATTATTCAAAATTTAAGGGTGATTGTGAAAAAATTTTAAATAGTTATAAATCTGATGATTTTGTAGTTACAACAATAAGACCCTCAACAGTATGTGGATATGCTAAAAGACAAAGACTTGATCTTGTAGTAAATATTTTAACTAATCATGCTTATCATAATAAACAAATTAAAGTTTTTGGTGGAGATCAATTAAGACCAAATGTTCACATAAATGATATGGTTGATTCCTATTCAACCGTATTAAATGCTTCACCTGAAAAAATAAATGGCGAGATTTTTAATGTTGGATACAAAAATCAAACAGTAAATGAACTTGCTGAGGATGTAAAAAAAATTATAGGAGACGATGTTAAAATATTAAGAACCGAGTCTGATGATAATAGATCTTATCATGTGAGTAATGAAAAAATAAAAAATGTTCTTGGATTTGAAACAAAATTTACAATTCAAGATGCTGTGAGAGATTTAAAAGATGCATTTGATAAAAACTTACTCCCAAATTCTTTTGATGATGAAAAGTATTTTAATATCAAAACTATGAATTCTATTAAACTAATTTAAATAGATGATATCTCAAAATAGTATTTATAGTAAAATGGTTGTAAAAAAACCATGGGGTTTTGAGTATATCGTTTACGATGATAAAGATAAGATAGGAATTACGTTTTTAAATATTAAATATAAACATAAAACATCATTACACTGCCACCCTAAAAAAAAAACAGGTTTCATTATATTAGATGGAAAAGCTGAAGTTCAAATTGGAATTTATAAAAAAAATACTAAATGTTTTAATCCTATGTCAAGATTAGTTTTTAGAGAGGGACTTTTTCATTCACTTAAAGCAAAATCAAAATCTGGTTTGTATGCTATAGAATTTGAAACACCTTATATAAAAAAAGATTTAGTTAGATTGAAAGATAATTATGGAAGAAAAAAGAAAGCATACGAGGGTATAAATTTTACGAGTACTTTAGAAGAGGACAAAATAAAGTTTAAAAAACCTGCTTTGGGAAAAAAAAATATATATAGATTTAATAATATGAAAATAACTATAGAAAAAACCTCAAATTTAAAAAGTTTATCTTCATTAGATCACAATTCTTCTCTTGCTATTCTCGATGGAAATCTTGTTGACAATAATGGTATAGAAGTTATTTCTTTTGGTGAAATCATAAGAACAAGTACTTTAAAAATACTTTCAAAAAATTTTAAAATTAAAAAACCTTTGGTAATATTAAAAGTAGACAAAATAAAAAAGAAACAAAAAAAAGATTATAAATTAAACTTATGCATGTAAGATATTCATATTTAAAACAACAATTTTCAAATTGTAATGATTTATGGGCAAGATTAAAAAAGTTTGTTGCTACAGAGGATTTTACTCTTGGAAAAGAGTTATATAAATTTGAAAAAAATTTTGCAAAATTAATTGGTACCAAATATGCCATTGGAGTAAATTCAGGTACAGATGCAATTAAATTATCTTTAAAAACATTAAATGTTGGCAGGGGAGATGAAGTAATAACTGCAGCAAATACATTTGTTGCAACAGTCGGAGCTATAACTGAAATTGGTGCTAAACCAATATTTATTGATTGTGATGATACTTTTTGTATGAATATCGATCTAATTGAAAAAAAATTACTAAGAAAACTAAAGCAATAGTACCAGTTCATTTCACAGGTTATATGACAAACATGCCAAAATTAATCAAAGTTTCAAAAAAATATAAAATTCCAATTGTTGAGGATGCATGCCAATCTATTTTGGCAAATATTAATAAAAAAAATGCAGGTACTTGGGGAAGCTTTGGGGCATTTTCACTTCATCCATTAAAAAATATAAATGTATGGTCGGACGGTGGAATAATTACTACCAACAATTTAAAATATTATAAAAAATTAAAATTATTACGTAATCATGGCTTGATAGATAGAGATACAGTAGATATTTGTGGCTATAATTCAAGATTAGATACTTTTCAATCCGTTGTAGGAAGCTGGCTATTACCAAAAGCAAAACAAATTGCAAATAAAAGAATTAGTAATGCAAAATTTTATGATAAAGCTTTTTCACAAATACCTGAAATTACTATTCCACCTAGACCTAAAAATTTTAAATTAGTTTATCATCTGTATATAATATTTGCAGAAAGAAGAGATGAACTTTTAGAATATTGTAAAAAAAAGGGTATAGAGGCAAAAGTTCATTATCCAAAACCCATGTATTTACAAAATGCATTAAAATTCTTGAAGCATAAGAGTGGTGATTTTCCTGTAACTGACGCTCATACTAAAAAAATTATAACTTTTCCTTGTGATCAACATTTATCATTAAAGCAAATGAAGTATATAGTTAAATGTGTTAAAAATTTTTATAAATAATAAATAATGAAATCGGCAATATTAACAGAAAGTAAAAAACCACTTGTTATTGCGGATATAGAACTTCCAAAAAAACTTGAGTATGGACAAGTTCAAGTGAAATTATTTTATAGTGGGATATGTGGCGCACAAATTAATGAAATAGATGCAGTTAAAGGTCCAGATAAATTTTTACCACATTTATTAGGCCATGAAGGTTCTGGAGTTGTTGAAAAAATTGGTGAAGGTGTAAAAACTGTTAACATAGGAGATCACGTAGTACTTCACTGGCGAAAAAGTTCAGGAATTCAGAGTAATACTGCAAAATATAAATGGAACGATAAAATTGTAAATGCTGGGTGGGTTACCACATTTAATGAAAAAGCTATAATATCTGAAAATAGATTAACAGTAATTCCAAAAGAAGCAGATTTAAAAACTGCTGCATTATATGGATGTGCAATCACCTCAGGATTTGGTGCAGTGAATAATGATGCAAATGTTCAAATTGGACAATCAGTGTTAATTTTTGGTTTGGGAGGAATGGGATTAAGCATAGCATATGCCTCATCGCTTGTTTCAGCATATCCAATAATAGGAATTGATATTCACAAAGAAAAATTGGATATAGCTAAAAAATTTGGCGTAACTCATACTTTCCTGTCTAGTGATAAAAATTGCTTTAAACAAATTAGTGAACTTTTAGAAAACAAGGGTCCTGACGTGACATTTGAAACTACAGGGATCGCATCAATTATGGAAAAAGCATATGAATTTTCACCCGATGACAGAAAAATTGTTTTTGTTGGAGTGCCAACCGAAAAGATTAATATATATACATTGCCTTTAGCTTTTAATAAGACTTTATTAGTTTCATCTGGAGGAGCATGTATACCCGATGTAGATATTCCTAGATATATAAGAATGCAACTAGACAAAAAACTTAATTTGAATAATTTTATAACTCACGAGTTTAATTTGTCTGAAATCAATGAGGCAATAGAGCTATTTAGATCAGGTAAAGCTGGTCGTATAATCTTAAAAATAAACAAGGAGTAAAAATGGGTAAACACTTTGATATTGGATATTTTAAAAAACCTGTAAAAGTAAGAGCAAAAGTAGCAAAAGAAAGAACAGTAATTAATAAAATGTATGCATGGGAACTTGGAAAAGAATACTATGATGGAAATAGGTTAAATGGATATGGAGGTTTTAAATATGATGGTAGATGGTTAAAATTATTACCAAAAATTATAAAAAGATATAAGCTTAGCAGTAAATCAAAAGTTTTAGATCTGGGTTGTAAAAAAGGTTTTTTGCTTAAGGATTTAAACATTTTGCTGCCTGGTATAAAATCTTATGGTATTGAAAATCATCCATATGCTATTAAAAATGCAGTTAATTGTAAAAGTAAGCTTATTTTGTCTGATTACACAAAATTACCGTTTAAAAACAAATCTTTAGATTTTGTAATAGCATTTAATTCTTTGTATATGCAAAATTTAGGAGATGTCATTAAATCTTTGAAAGAAATTGAACGAGTTTCAAAAAAAAGCTATATAGTTTTGGCTTCAGGAGAAAATGATGAAGAGAGAAATAAATTTTATAAATGGAC
>MDTA01186022.1_pt1 | contig 24429 bp, 35 predicted proteins | sample 811151 | NCBI WGS metagenome assembly MDTA01 (sample SAMN05326648, study PRJNA326480) | marine metagenome | isolation source: seawater | place: Indian Ocean: South | collected 2010
TCATATGGCGCAGATTGGTATAATGATTTTTTCCCTCATGTAAATGAGGACTTAGGAAAATCATTAGGTAGAATAAGATTTGTAAATGGTTTATTAAAATTAAAACAATATAAAGATATTAAATTTCATTTACTAGGATGTTCAGTACCTCAAGAATTTGGTTGGTACGATAATCATCCTCAAATAGAATCAATAGATACTTCAAATCCTATATTTGCAGCTTTAGAGAAAAATATTTATAGTAGTAATGGATTAAATAAAAAACCAAAATTAAACATGAATACTTCTTTTAATATTGATGGAAATAAAGTTAATTATAATAGTGTATTAAAAAATATTGAAATGTTTAGATCAATTAATGGATTAAAAAATTATGGCAGAAATAATTAGACATATTAGTGGAATGTGTGGTGAACATTTTCATCCAAACATTTGGCATCTTCTTGTAGGAGGATTTGGAATATCTACAATTTTATCTTATATTTTTTTATATATAAAATGTAGATTTAAAGCGTTTGCCTATACGCTTAGTAATACCTGGCAAAAAATTAAATAATAAATAAAATGGCAAAAAATGTTGTAGTATCCTTATCTGGAGGGATGGATTCCTCTACTTTATTACTTAGATGTTTATCTGAGTATGATAATGTAACAGCTTTATCTTTTGATTATGGTCAAAAGCATAGAGTAGAACTTGAAAGAGCCCAACAATTAGTTGGTTATTTACTTCAAAAAGGTTTAAATGTAAATTACCAAGTAATTAAATTAGATGGTTTACAAAATTTATTAAATTCGGCTTTAGTACAAGGTGGAAATGATGTTCCTGAAGGACATTATGAACAAGATAATATGAAAGAAACTGTTGTTCCTAATAGAAATAAAATATTTGCTTCATTAATTCAAGCAGTTGCTTTATCTCAAGCTAATGCAAATGGAAATATTACTGATATAGCTTTAGGTATTCATGCTGGCGATCATGCTATTTATCCTGATTGTAGACAAGAATTTAGAGATGCAGATGATGCTGCTTTTAGAATAGGAAACTGGGAAGCAGATAAAGTAGGTTATTTTACTCCATATTTAGAAACTGACAAATTAGGAATTTTGAAAGATGGAGAAGTATTAGCTAACCAATTAAATTTAAATTTTGATGAAATATATAAAAGAACTAATACAAGTTATAAGCCGTATCCTTCGGGAAATAGTGATTATAAAAGTGCCTCATCTGTGGAACGTATTGAAGCGTTCATTGCTCTGGGTCGTAAAGATCCCGTACAATATGAAGATGACAGTGGAGAAGTGGAATGGAATACTGCGAAAACATATGTAGAAAAAGTACTAGCAGATTTTCCAGGATAAAAATCCTATTAAATTAATTAAAAGGTCATTTGGATACCCAAGTGGCCTTTTTTATATTCGTATATCGCGACGTGGAGAAGTGGCATCTCGTTGGGCTCATAACCCAAAGGTCGTAGGTTCGAATCCTACCGTCGCAACTAAAAATGCGAGATAGTTCAGTAGGTAGAACATTTGGATTGCTTGTTATCTAAAGCTAAGATAATAAGGCCAACTAAAAACAAAATTCGCGCGCAGAAAAGTAGTTTTTAGGTTCGGAAGGACGGGGGTTCGAGTCCCCCTCTCGTTGCTAAGTAACCCTTTATAATATTTATTAGTGTATTAAAAAACAGCTGTTAAATGTCTACATTCACTAATAGGACAATAAAGTCTACCTATGATCAGTTATTACACGTTGAAAACGAAAGAATCCAAAATGGATTAGGATATACTCGTCTAACTGCCTCTTTAGATTTATCTGGATCTACTGCACTAACAGGATCTCTACTTGTTAGTGGGGCAACTGCTTTTACAGGATCTGTAAGTTTATCTGGAGATATGTACATAGACGGTACTGCTTCTATTTCTTATTTAGTAACTACTTATGAATCTGCTTCCATTATATATGCTAGTGGTTCTACAAAATTCGGAGATTCTTTAGATGATACTCATGAATTTACTGGTAGTGTAACTATAACAGGTTCTTTAAATAGTCCTTATATTAGTGGTTCATTTAGTGGATCGTATCAAGGAGATGGTTCTGGTTTAACAGGAACTATAACTTCATCTCATGCAGTAACAGCAAGTCATGCAATTTCAGCTAGTTATGCTGTATCATCAAGTGAAGCATCTTTAGCTACAAATGTATTTGTTCATCCTGATAATACAGATGCAAGTACAAATTTTGTTACATTTGGTCAAAGTGCGTCTGGTAGTGCCAGAATTAATACTGATGATAGTTTTACTTATGTTCCTTCTACTAATACATTAACAGTTACAAAAGTTATAGGGGCATTAGAAGGAAATGCAACATCAGCAGATACCGCTTCTATAGTATTAGGTACAATTACAAGTGCTAGTTTTGCAGTTACAGCTTCATATGCTCAAAGCCAATCAGTAATAAATGTAACATCAGGTTCATTTGCCGCAAGTGGAGATGGTCCATTTACTGGTTCATTCTCCAGTAGTAGAGTTTCTATGTTATCAGGATCATTTACAGGTTCTTCTACAGGTTCTTTTTCAGGATCATTTTCAGGTAGTGGGGATGCAATAAAAGGAGTAATATCATCTTCTTATGCAATAACTGCTTCATTTGCTGAAAATGCAGGTGGTGGAACTTCAGGATTCCCACATACAGGATCAGCTGAGATAACCGGAGCATTAGCTGTTACAGGTGCTTTCTTTGCTACTAGTATAACAGAAACATCAGCATTAAGATATAAAGAAAACGTAACTGATTTGGATTCTGTATCTAGTTTATATAAATTACGTCCTGTTAAATTTAATTGGAAAGATTCAGGAAATGATGATATTGGGTTAATAGCAGAAGAAGTAAATAAACATGTTCCTGAATTAGTACATCTTGATGAAGAGGGAGGAGCTGAAGGTATAAAATATTCTAAATTAACTTCTTTACTAATTAAAGCTGTACAGGATCAACAAAAAGAAATAAAGGATTTAAAATCTAGATTAGATAATTTGGATACTTAAAAAAGTTATATTATATTGGAGCCCAATTTGGTTCAAGTGACTGTAAAACCACTATAAAAAATTAACATATATGATTAAACGACTAGAAGACTATAATAAAGTCTTACCAATTCTTGAATTATACACCGCAGTACAAAGTGAAGGAAGCCGAGCAGGTTATCCTACTATTGTTGTAAGAACATCAGGTTGCACCCATAGATGCTATTTTGGTGAAGGTGGATGGTGTGACTCTTGGTACACATCAATACACCCAGAAAAAGGTAAATACACTTTCAATGACATAATTGAAATGTATGATAAACACCCCCATATTAATGAAATGATGCTAACAGGAGGTTCTCCTACTATGCATCCTACTATAGTAAATGAATTAACACATTTAGCTCATGAAAGAGATATTTTTATTACTATTGAAACTGAAGGAAGCCATTTTTTACAGACTGATTATCCTATTAATTTACTTAGTATTAGTCCTAAGTTTTCCAATAGTGTTCCTGTATTGGGAGTGGAGACACCTCAGGGCGCTATTACAGATGAAAAAATGGTCAAAAGACATAATAAATTTAGATTAAATAAAGATGCAATTAAAAAAAGTATTAATTATCATTCTGATTACCATATCAAGCCTGTCCTTGACAAAGAGCTTTCGATGGTTGAAGAAGTTGAAGAATTCATTAATGAATTAAATATTCCTAAATCAAAGGTATGGGCAATGCCCGCTGGAGATACTCGTGTTTCTTTAGTAGAAAGTTATCCTGTAGTTATGGATTTTGTAAGAGATAGAGGATGGAGATTTACTGGACGTTCTCACATAATGGCTTTTGATACTCAACGTGAAGTATAATGAGAAATATATGGAGGCTGTGGGCCAAGGCATTAGGAGAGAAAATAGGAGATTCAAAAGAAGCAGATAAGATAGCTATTATAAGAACTTTTATAGTAGCACAAGCTGTAGTGTGTAATGCTTTCATAGTTTGGAATATCTTAAAACGTTGGAATGAATAAAGAAGAAGCATTAGAAGTTTTAGAAGAAATAAAAGAAAATGTAAATACATGTTGTGCCGTTACTATGGATCCTGACGACGTGTTAGATTTAATTGAAAAATTAGAAGAATATTTACAAAAAATTGGAAATTAAATTAAAAGTTATTATATTAAGTTATATATATGAGTAAAAATAGAAAACAAGTTCATAAAGAACTAGAAGTAGTACAAGAAGGTTTTGCAAATGGTGTTGCACCTGGTTATCCTCTTTCCCCTGTAGATCAACAAATAATGATTCACGATGCAGCTGAAAAGTATGGAGAATTTCTTACTGCTTTAGGATGTGATTGGAAAAATGATCCAAACTCCTCAGATACACCAATGCGTGTAGCAAAAGCTTACGTAAAAGATTTATGGAAAGGCAGATATAATGAAATGTCTGACATAACCTCATTTCCATCAGATGGTTATGATGGTATAGTAATAGAAAGAAACATTCCACTTACATCAATGTGTTCTCATCACCACCAAACAATTCAAGGTGTAGTACATATAGGTTATGTTGTAGGTGAAGAAGGTAGAGTAATCGGTTTATCAAAATTAAATCGTATTGTAGAATTATTTGGTAGAAGAGGAGCAATTCAAGAACAATTAACCTCAGCTATCCATAATGCAGTAAATAAAATTTGTCAAAATAATAAAGGTGTTATTGTAACTGTTGTAGGAACTCACAACTGTGTATCCTGTAGAGGAGTTAAACATCAAGGTGCTTCAATGGTTACTACTAAAGTATCAGGAGTATTTTTTGATAATAAAAATGTAGCACGTAAAGAATTTTTTGATAGTGTAAAAATAAATAATGGAAACCATCCAGTATGATAGAAGTAGATAAAAAAGAGCATTATTATTGGGGAGATATAGATAAGGCAACTGATAATTTAGCTGAACAAATATTAAATTTATATATTAAACCACTTTATATATGTGGTGTACCTAGGGGAGGTTTAATTCCCGCTGTTTTACTATCTCATAAAACAGGAATACCTTATCAACAAATTTCTACAACAAATACACATCCCGGATCAGATTTATCCCATGTTTTATTTGTAGATGATATTTGTGATTCAGGTGTTACTTTAGAAAAAATAAGAAAAACATTTAATAAATGTCGTATCGCAACTTTGCTTACCAAAGAATCAGCATCTGATCAACCAGATATTTATTGGAAAACAACAGAGTGTGATTGGGCTATATTCCCTTGGGAAGCGCATGGAGCTCTAGAAACAAGAGATAATACAGATATTAAATAATTATGGGTTCAAGAAAACCAAAAGGCAAATCAAAAGGGTTAGGGGATACAATTGCTAAAATAACTCATGCTACTGGATTAAATAAAGTAGCTGAAGCAGTGGCTAAGGCCGCTGGTAAAGACGATTGTGGTTGTGGTAGAAGACAAGATAAGTTAAATGAAATGTTTCCTTATCTTAAAGAAACAAACCAAGAATCACCTAAAGTTCCCCCTCAACCATTAGATGAAATAGAGGGATTATATGAAGTTCTCCAACCTATTACTTTTACCTTAGATGATGGAAATACAATAGATTTAACAGTAGGATCTGTTTTACCTATTGATAAACAACATCCATTGTATAAAGATATGGAACACTATCATAATAATTCAATTGTAAAAAAAATAAATAATGGGTAAACAATTAAAATTAAAATTCAACGAAAATGCTTTTTCTTTAAGAAACAGCGAATTTCCTAGTGATGTTCCCTTCGTTAATGAAGTAGAAACATTTAATAGATTAATGGGTAAACCAAATAACTATAAACCTGTTATTCCTGAAAAAAAAGAATGGCAGTTTGTATATGATTTTATTTTAGAAGAACTAGAAGAATATAAAGAAGCCTGTGAAACAGGAAATATAGTAGAAGTTTTAGATGCTCTTTGTGATATAGCTTATGTTTCTCTTGGAAATGGTACTATGTTACATGGACTTAAAAATAAAATATGGCCTGCTTATCAGGAAGTACAAGCAAGTAATTTATCAAAAGTTTGTAAAACTGTAGAAGAAGCAGAACTTACCGTTGAAAAACGTAGTAAAGAACAAGGTGAAGAATGCCATTGGGAGGAAGTAGGCAATATGTATATCGTGTATCGCACTCGGGATCGCAAAGTAATGAAATCTATTAATTATTTTAGACCTGATTTAACAAAATTTTTCACTAATGAAGAGCTTTCTGAATTCAATTAAGAAAGGTTTTTTTCCATTTTTAATAGCGTTTTCAGCCCTTTCAGTATCTGCCTCAGCGGCATTTTACTCAGTTACTGGTCTGTCAAAGTTATTTGCTGGAGCTTCTCTAGAAGTAATAATAATGGCTGGATCTTTAGAGGTATCTAAGTTAGTTATTGCTTCATTATTATATCAATATTGGGATACTTTAATAGGATGGTTAAAATATTATCTTTCAATAGCATGTTTTATATTAGTAATAATAACATCTGCGGGTATTTATGGATTTTTATCTGCTGCTTATCAAGAAACAGCTAATAAAGCAAATGTAGTAGATAAAGAAATAGCATTTTTAAGTAAACAAAAAGATTTTTATCAAGAAGATGTAGATAGATACGAAGAAGAATTAAGATTAATATCTCAAAATATATCTAATTTATCACAAGCGAAAGTAGCAAATATACAAATTAAAGATACAGCAGTTGCCGGTGGCGTTAGAAATACAATATCAACAGCTGAATTAAGATTAGCACGTGAAAGATTAGTAGTAGAAGAAAATAATAGAAGTAATATACAATCCAAAAGAAACATATCAGCTGATAGTTTAAAGACCATAGAAATAAAAATATTAAATTTAGAATCAAATACTGATTTAGCTGCGGAATTAGGTCCATTAAAGTATCTTCAAAATCTTACTGGAATTTCAATGGATAGAATAATAAATTATTTATTACTAATTATTATATTTGTATTTGATCCATTAGCTATTTCTCTTGTTGTTGCCGCTAATTTTGCTTTTGCAAGAGCTTTTCCTACATTACCCGAGACAAGGGGCTCTGTAATAGAATTAGAAGAAAGTGAAGAAGAAGATGAAGATGAAGATAAAGAAGAAGAAAAAATAATGACTAATCAAGAAAAATTTGATAAAGATTTTGGATTAGAAGATTGGGAAGATAATGATTATTATGAAACTGAAGATGACCTAGACTATCCTGGATCATTAGATGAATATACTGAGGAAGATGAGCAAAGAATGAATATAATAGGTCAAAATGGAAATGATGGAGAACATTATGATGATAGTGAAATAAAAAAATCAATAGATAATTTAGAAGATGATTTTCATAAAATTACAGAAAAAACAAATGAAGATTTAGGTAAATTTTATGGTCTACAAACTGAAATAAAAGATAAGTTAACTGAAAATGAAAAAGAAATAAGTTCAATTAATAAAAGAATAGAAAGTATAGATGAGTATTTAGAAAAAAATGCTCCTTACTATGGAGAAAAAGCAGAAGCAACAAAATCTATAGAGGATTTCTATGGTGAAGAAAAACCTGCTCCTGAGGAACCTAAAAAAAAAGTAACTAAATTGTATGATTGGAATAAATTAGATAGATCATCTCCTAATTATACAGATCCAAAAGAAGAAGAAGGAGGAGGAAAAATATATTAGAAATTTAAAATAAGTTATGTATAAAAAAATCTATGAGCATGGTACAGGAAAAGATAATGTACACACAATTCATTTATGGACAGATGAGGGTTATGAAAAAATAGAATGGAATAATTATGCTTATAGAGAATGTTCTAAACAAGATTCTGAATTTACAGGATTAAAAAACGAACCGTTACGCCGTACTCACGATTACGATAAAAAAACTACTGGTTTACACTTCTCAGATATTGAAGCTTATCAAAAATTTCTTATAGAAAAATATGGTACTAATGATGAACCCTCTAAATCACATAGAGAGGTTTTTTTTGATATTGAGTGTGAAATGGGTGGGGCATTAACTGAAGAATATATTTCTAATGCTCCTAAACCTATTACTTCTATTGCTTGGTATGATAAACAAGCTGATTGGTGGTCAATTGTTATTTTAGATAAAAAAAATCAATTAAAACATACTAAAACTAAAAATAAAGAAATTATACCTTTAAAACATGAAGCTGATCTATTAGATACATTTTTAAATAAAATGGAAGAAATAGAACCTGATATTTTAATAGGTTATAATAGTGATTATTTTGATATTCCTTATCTGTATCATAGAATGTGTACCGTTTTAGGAGAACAAGATGCAAAACGTTTATCTCCTATAGGTAAAATTAAATGTAAAAAAAATAATCAATATTGGTACAAAAAAGATAGGTTTGTTGATATAGCAGGAGTTGAATCACTTGATTATATGAGATTACATAAAAAATATAATTGGGAAGATGAACCATCCTGGAAATTAGATGCTATAGGAGAAAAATATGTTGGTATAAATAAAATAGAATATGAAGGTTCGTTAGATAGATTATTTGAAGAAGACATACATAAATTTATCCAATATAACTTTGTTGATGTTGAAATATTAGTTGAATTAGATAAAAAACTACAATATATAGATTTAACAAAAAATCTAGCCCATAAAGGTAAAATTAAATATAGCGAAGTATATGCATCATCCAAGATCCAAGATGGGGCCATCTCAGCTTATTTATTATCTCAAAAAATAATTCCACCAAACCGTCCTGCGGGAGTAGGTAAATTAAACTATGCTGGTGGTTATTTATTTTGCCCTAAAGCAGGTTTATACAAATATATGTTTGATGAAGATTTAACATCTCTATATCCTTCAATTATAATGACTTTAAATATTGGGAGAGAAACTATAGTAGGTAAAATTATAGATGAAAATGATCGTAATAATAGATTGGGTTTAAATGATTTAAAAGAAAAAGATGGTGAAGAAGAAGTTGTTATTATGAATCCTAATAAAAAATCAGATAATTTAAGAAATGTATCTATAGAAAGATTAATTCAAATGATTGAAAAAAATAATTGGTCTGTAGCAGCTAATGGTACATTTTTTAAAACTGATAAAAAATCTGTATTGTCAATTATATTAGATAAATGGTTTAAAGAAAGAGAAGTATACAAAAATAGAATGAAACATTGTTATCAAAAAGGTGATACTGAAGGTGGAGCCAAAAATCATCTACTACAATATACTATGAAAATTTTATTAAATTCATTGTATGGTGCTACTGCCTTACCGTCATTTAGGTATGGTTTACCTGAATCTATATTAAGTGAATCAATCACTTTATCAGGTTGGCGTATTATTCAAGAATCCGCACTTGCTGCTAATCGCCATATGAATAAAGTTTTAAGAAATGAAATTGAATTAAAAATATGAAATACGAAATAGAAAGTAGACCTTGGGGTATGTATGAAGTTTTATTAGATTCTGATGAATGTAAAGTAAAACGAATTACTGTTGCTCCTGGTCAAAAATTATCTTATCAATATCATCATAAAAGACAGGAACAATGGACTGTAGTTAAAGGTAATTTAACTATTATTTTAGATGATGATAAAGTATTTAGATCACCTGGAGAATCAATAAAAATTCCTTTAGGAGCTAGGCATAGGGCCTGGAATGAAACTGATGAATTAGTACAATTTATCGAAGTCCAAACCGGAACTTATTTTGGTGAGGATGACATAATTAGAATAGAAGACGATTATAATAGAGAATAATATGGCATTAACACCACAAGCACTAAGACAAGGAGTTCACGTTTTAATAGATGAAGAACTTGCAACTAAAGAAGAACTCATAGAGATGAGCAAAGAATGGAGCGAAAAAAGAGAAGTATTTTTTCGTAAAATGCTCCAACAAGGAGGACGTTTTAAATTTGATAATAAACAATTTGAAGTTAAATTGAGACAAAAAGTATTAAATAGTAAAGGAGAAAAAGATGCAGGAATTATTAAAATTCCTGGTGATAGTAGGTTTTAATGAAACATTTAGAAGACACACCCTGGTTTATATGTGATGAAGGCGATACTAACCTATGTGCCTATGTGGATACAGATTCAAATTATTTTAATGCTGAACCACTTTTAAATCATTTATATCCTAATTTTAAAGATTTACCTAATGAAGAAAAAGATTCTAAACTTGAAGGATTAGCAATTGCCTATCAGGATATAATTAATAATAGTTACAATAATCTTACTACTGAGTGTTTTAATGTTAAATCCCATAGATTAGAAATGAAAACAGAATGTGTTATCCGTTCTGCTTACTTTAGAGCCCACAGACGTTATGCTCAGTGGATTACAAAACAAGAAGGTATTGTTAAAGAAACCTTAGATGTAAAAGGTTTAGAATATAAAAAATCTAATTTTCCTAAAGTATTTGGTAATTTCTTTAGAAAAGCACTTGAAGATGTTTTAAAAGGTACACCACAAAATGAAATTGATAAACGTATTCTAGACTTTAAAAAGAAGATATTAACAGATATGCCTATTGGAGAATTAGGTAATCCTACAAGTGTAAAAACATTAAATAAATATATTGAACGTAAACCTGTCGGAGGAGAAGTCTTCACTATAATACGTAAGGGAGCACCTGCTGCTGTTAGAGCTGCTATCAAATATAATGATTTATTAAAATATTGGAAATTGGATACTAAACATAGTCCTATAGTTCAAGGTGATAAAATTAAATGGATTTATATGAAAAAAAATCCATATAATATTGAAGCATTAGCTTATCTTGATTTTGATATGCCTAATAAAATAAAAGATCTCCTAGAACGTTTTGCAGATAAAGAAAAAGTATTTGATACTATTTTATTAAATAAATTAGAGGGATTTTATAGTGATTTAGAATGGGAATTAAATACAAATCCTTATATTAATCAATTTTTTATATGATTTATATTTTTGATATTGATGGTACATTAACTCCTAGTAGAAATAAAATGGATAAAGAGTTTCAACAATTCTTTAAAGAATTTATGGAAACTCATAAAGTTTGGTTAATATCTGGGAGTGATAAAGACAAAACAATAGATCAAATAGGAGAAGAAATTTGGGAAAAAGCACAAAGAGCTTACCAATGTTCAGGTAATCAACTTTATCAAGCAGGTAAATTAATTAAAGAAAATAAATTTGAATTACCAATACAAACTAGAGTATGTTTAGAAGCATTCTTAACAGAATCTAAATACCCCCATCGTTACGGAAATCATATAGAAGAAAGACCAGGTATGGTTAATTTTTCTGTAGTAGGTAGAAATTGTACTCAAAAACAAAGAGAACATTATTTTGCATGGGATAAAGAAAATAAAGAGAGAAAAAAATTTGCTTGGGAATTAAGAGAAAGATATAATTTTTTAGAAGTTACAATAGGTGGTGAAATTAGTATAGATATTACTGAAATGGGAAAAGATAAAGGTCAAATTATATATGATTTACATGATGTTCAAGAAGATTTTACATTTTTTGGTGATAGATTAAAACCGGGTGGGAATGACTATTCTATGAAATTATCCTATTTTCATTATAAAAATACTCCTCCTAAGAAAAAGAGAGAAAAACCAAAAATTGAAGGTAACTTTCATTCAGTAAAAACTTGGAGAGACACTAAAAATTTATTACATTCCATCATATTAAGCTCTATACTATGACAGTAGAAGTTTCAAATGGCGAGTTAATAGATAAATTAACTATATTAGAAATAAAATTAGAAAAAGTTACAGATAAAATTAAATCTGAGAATATTCTTAATGAATGGAAAATACTTAATGAAAAAGTAAATTTATTATTTAGTGTCCATAGTTCCCAAGAATTATTTAAGGCACAAAATGATTTAGAAGAAATAAATAGACAATTATGGTGGGTAGAGGATAGTATTAGAGAAAATGAAAAACAAGGAGTATTTGATAAAGAATTTGTGGAATTAGCTAGATCAGTTTATAAATTAAATGATAAAAGATTCAAATTAAAAAATAAAATAAATAAACTAACATATTCAGAATTACGTGAAGAAAAATTATATAGTTGAAAATATAGAAAAATATTTCTTAGGAGGCCTAGTTAGTGGTGTAGTATGGAAATTAGATGGTAATCAAGTAACTATTAATTTTAGTACTGAAACTAAAGATGCTGCTGGTGTATTAACTTTTAATTTACCACTCCCCGAAGGACAAGTAGGTATCTATAACACAGATTCATTACTAAGATTATTAAGTATAACTAATGAAGATTTACAATTAGAATTACAATCAGATAATACAGGTATAGTTAAAAGATTAAAAATACTTGATAATAAATTTGATTTAGATTATAATTTAAGTGATCCTAACATAATCGAGGTACCTAAAACACCACTTGAAGAGAATTATAATTTTAATTTTCATTTTAGTATTAATGATGAGTTTATTAATGGTTTCTTAAAAGCACATAATGCATTAGAAAAAATAAAAGATTTTACTCTTAATACAGCAACAACTAAACAAGACGAAAATGTAGTTGAAATTATGTTAGGAGAACGAACACAATATTCAAATAAAGTAAAATTTACAGAACCGTGTGAATTTACATCACACAGTGATATTATACCATTCTCAGCTATAGCTTTTAGAGAAATACTATTAGCAAATAAAGGTACAGAAGGTAAAGTATCTGTTGATAATAATGGAATAGCAAAAATAGAATTTACAAATGATGAAAGTTCTGTTAAATACTTTATTATAAGACAAGAATAGTATATATTTATAATAAATGACTGAGACTCTAGGGCGAGCAGTTATGTTTTAAGTTTAACCCGAGTAGCTTAGGCGCTCACAAATATAAAATGATATGAGTACATTAGAATTGTTCGAAAGAACACAGTTCGAAAGAACACCGTTTGACATCCTATTTAGGAATTTTTTCCAAGACCAAGGGCAGTACGTGCCAATGGTAGAAAAAAACAAAGTTTCCCACCCCGTAGATCTTTATGAAACAGAAAAAGGCTTAAATTTTGATATAGCCTGCACTGGTATCCCTAAAGATGAAATTGAGATTCTACTCAATGGGGATATATTAAGAGTAAATTACGACCGAAATGAAGAAGATAATCAAGACTATATCTATAAAGGTATAGCTAAACGATCTTTTAATTTAGGTTGGAAAATTAATTCACGTTTCGACGTATCTAAATCCACAGCAGGGTTCAATGATGGTTTATTAACCATTACTGTTCCTTTTGCCAAAGGTTCAGAAGTAAAAACCCTGAAAATTAAGTAAAAAGCTCCGCCCTAGAGCTTTGGTTATCATAAATAATTTTCGTATATTACACCGTAATAAAAAATTTTAATTATAATGGCAAATCCCAACTTTAAAGGTCGCCCAAAGGGCTCCGGAAAATCTACATTTATAGAAGATCCTTTATTAGGAGATTTTAAAATTGCTATTGATGAATATAGCTTTAATGTGGTAGATACTAAAAAAAATAAAACCTTAGGTTTTCATACTAGTTTACCTCAAGCTATACTTTCAATTGCAAAGTATTTAATGTTAGAAGATAGAACTTTTACATTAACTGAATATGCTGAAAAATTTGAGAATACACATCTTAATCTTAAAAATGCTATATTAAAATGAGTAGCTCAAGAACCTCAAGATCTTGGGGAAGAAAGTCTAGAAGATTTAGTCCTACAAAATTAACAACCAATAAGGGGAATAAAATAAACGCTAAAAAAAATAGAAAAAAATGAGTAAATTAAAACCTATTAATGGAAATGTTATCCTTCGTCCTGTAGAGGAACAAGAAATGATGTCTGGTAACATTATTATCCCTGATATGGGAAAAGAAAAACCTGAAATGGGAGAAATAGTTGCTATTTCTCAAATATATAATTTTAATAAGGGTGAATATGTCCCTACTGTTTTAAAAGTAGGAATGAAAGTTTTAATCCCTAAATTAGGGGCACAATCAGTTACTGTAGAGGGAGAAGAATTCTACATTACAGCCCAAAGTTCAATTTTATCAATTTTAGAAGATTAACATGACAGAAACAAGTTTTGGAAAAGAGTTAAAAAACAGACTTTTGGATGGAGTTCAAAAGCTGAATAATAGTGTGGCTTCCACTTTAGGACCCGCTGGTAGAACCGTTTTGATTAAAGATCAAATGGGAGAAATTAAAGTTACTAAAGATGGAGTAACTGTAGCAAGAGCTTTTAAAGAATTAGAAGATCAAACAGAATCCATAGGAGCTGAATTAGCTAAAAAAGTAGCTATAAAATCTGCTAATGAAGTAGGAGATGGTACTACAACTTCAACAGTATTAGCTACATCTATTTTAGAGGAGGGAATTAAACAAATTAATGATGGTTCCAATCCAGTTAACATTAAAAAGGGTATAGATGAAGCTACTGCTGCTGTTGTAGAGGAATTAAAAAAACTATCAACTGAAATTACGGATGATGCACAAATTAAAGAAGTTGCAACAATATCAGGTAATAATGATCCAGAGATAGGAAATTTAATTGCTACAGCTTTAGATAAAGTAGGCAGAGATGGTGTCGTAGCTATAGAAGAATCAAAAACAGGTGATACTTCATTAGAAATAGTAGAGGGAATGCAATTTGATAGAGGATATAAATCCCCATATTTTGTAACAGATAATAATACAATGTCAGCTGTTTTAAATGATCCTTATATTTTAATTTATGATGGACGTATAACTCAAGCTTCTGAATTACTTAATGTTTTAAATAAAGTAAGTGGAGAAACTAAACCTTTATTAATAGTTGCAGAAGATATTGATGGGGAAGCATTAGCAACCCTTATTGTAAATAAAATGAGAGGTACTATTGATGTAGTTGCTGTAAAAGCTCCTGATTTTGGAGATAGAAGAACAATGGCTTTAGAAGATTTAGCTACAGTAACAGGTGGTCAAGTAATTTCTAAAGATAAAGGACATAAGTTAGATAAATTACAACCTCTTCAGTACAGTGAATTATTAGGTAGAGCTAGAACAGTAAATGTAACTAAAGAAAAAACTACTGTTGTAGATGGTAAAGGAACTGAAGACGCAATATCTCAAAAATCTTTAGAAATAAAAGTTCAATTAGATAAAGCATCATCTGCATTTGAAAAAGAAAAATTACAAGACAGACTAGGTAAACTAGTTGGTGGAGTAGCTATTATCAATGTAGGTGGTAATTCTGAAATTGAAATTAAAGAAAAGAAAGATAGAGTAGAAGATGCTTTATTTGCTACTAAAGCTGCTTTAGATGAAGGTATTATAGTAGGTGGAGGAACTGCCTTCTTACAAGCTTCAAAAAGATTAGATAAAATGATGTCTAAAAATAGTGATGTTATGATTGGTAAAAATATTGTAAAACAAGCTATTCAAGAACCATTTATCAAAATATTAACTAATGCCGGGCATGATGATAATGATGTAAGATTTGCATCTTATAACTTATTAAATGGAAAAGGTAATTCTTGGAAAGGTTTAGATTATAAAAATCTAGAAATAGTAGATTTTAAAGAATTAGGAATAATCGATCCTAAAAAAGTTACTCGTATTGCATTAGAAAATGCTGCTTCAATTGCTGGAACTATCCTTACCACTGAATCAGTTATATATGAAAAAAAGGAGGATAAAGAAGAAACACCAAACCCTATGGCGGGAATGATGTAATTATTAATCATAAATAATTTTAAAATGAAAAACGAAATTTTTGAAAAAATAAAAGACCTATATTACGAATTCGAAAGAGAACATAATGGTACCACTAAAGTATCTCAACAAAGAGCTAGAAAAGCTTTAGGTGGAATTAAAAAATTAGTTACAGAATACAGAAAAGCAAGTGTAGCTGAAACTAAATAAATACGTAATATTTATCTAAAAGAGGTTGAGGGTTCGATTCCCTCTTCCTTTTCTACTTTTAACAAAGTAACTATGAATAAATTAATTTATATATTATCGTTTGTACTCATTGGTATGGGTATAAGCTGTGAGAAAGAAAATTGGTTCTCACCCGAAGAAGTAGACGAAATTAGAAGCGAATATCAAACACAGATTAATGCACTTACAATTTCAAAAAATGAGTTAGAAACTCAAACTGCTTCATTAACAACTCAGATTGAAGATTTAAATGCAACAGTAGAATCATTAGGAATTACTAATGATGATCAGTTAGCAGAAATCGCAACATTGACAACTTCAATAGACAGCCTGAATACACAGGTTACAACTTTGGATGCGGAAATTACAACATTGACTGCATCAAACACTAATTTAACTTCCCAAATTAGTACTTTAAATACAGAAGTTACTAGTTTAACTACATCAGCAACTACTTTACAAGCATCACTAGATGCTGCTTTAGTAGATATTCTGATTTTTCAAGATTGGAAGACAGTTAGAGATAAATTAGATTTTATGGTTGCAGCAACAATTTCAGATGCAAATCTGAACACTGCTGTTGATTCAGTATCTATAGGAATGACATCAACAAGTGTTACTCCATCTGTATTAAAAGGATTAATTACTGCTGAATCAGGATGGATTTTTAATAATGCAGTTAAATCTGGTACTGTATCTATGACTACAGCAGTTAGTAATTTTTATGATAATTCTACTGATACTAATGTAGTTAATTTTAGAACATTAGTTTCTGAAATGACAGCCGCCTGGAATGCAGCTAAAGAAACTACATTTATTTTGTGGTGGATTGAATTCATTAAAGAATACGAAAATCTATAAAAATTTATTATAGGGGAGCTTGTCTCCCCTATTTTATTTTATTATATTAAGGTTATATGATTAGAGAACATACTTTATTTACAGAACGTTTTCGCCCTACAGATCCTAAAGACTATATAGGGAATGAAGTATTCAAATCAAGTTTAGATACTTGGATTAAACAACAAGATATTCCTCATATTTTATTATATGGGCCTGCTGGTACAGGTAAAACAACCGCTGCTAAATTAATTACTGCTAATTTAGATGTTGATGATTTATATATTAATTGTTCTGATGAAAATGGTATAGAAACGATTAGAGAGAAAGTAAAATTATTCGCTTCTGCCGCGACATTCCGCGCTTTAAAAGTGGTTATAATGGATGAAGCTGATTTTTTAACCATAAACGCACAAGCTGCTTTACGTAATGTTATTGAAACATTTTCAAAAACAACAAGATTTATATTCACTTGTAATTACATTGAAAGAATTATTGATCCCATTCAATCTAGAACCTCAGTATTTGAAATATTACCTCCATCTAAATCAGAGGTAGCTAAACGTTGTACTACTATTTTAGATGAAGAACAATGTAATCGTACATCTAGTGATATAGTAGAAATTGTAAATAAAACATATCCTGATATTAGAAAAACACTTAATTTATTACAATCATGTATAGTTTATGATCCTTCAGGTACATTTTTACAATTAAATAAAGATATAGTTAATCAAAAACAATATACAGATCAAATTATTGATCTAATAAAATCTAATAATGATAAAGCATTTAATCAAATTAGACAATTAGTTGCTGATTCAAATATTAGAGATTACAATGAATTATATAGGGCCTTATTTGAAAACTTAGATTCATTCCATAATCCTGTATTGGGCACAGTTATTATAGCTGAAGCACAGTACCAATCTGTAATGGCCCCAGATAAAGAAGTAAATTTTATGGGATGTATCGCTAACTTATTAAAACCATTCTAATGCAACAACAACCGCAAGTAAATTTAGATTTAACTAAGACTACGCCTGTAGATCTTCCAAGTGGAGGAAAAATATGGCAATCTGGAGTTATTTTACGTAGAGTTTCAAAGTTTGTTACAGGAACAAGTGAAGACGGTCTTATACCTATTCCTATTTTTTATGATCCTGAAACTAATGAAATTTTAGAAGATACTGTTCCTAAAGAAATAAGAGAAGAGTATACAACAGCTAAATAATGAATATATTTGATTGGCTTAACGAAATTAGTTATAAGAAAAGTCCTTGGTCTTCCTTTTCAGGGGATGATAAAGATAATTTTAATTCTTATATGATCAATCGTTTTGTCAGTATGAAATCAGATTATATTGATTTGGTAAATATAATTCAAAAATATACTATACCAAAATCAGTGCTTTATAATTATTACTGTAAAACGATCCCTAAAAGTAGAACATTTTTTAGATATATAAAACCTAAAAAAAGTAATATAAATAAGGATTTATTAAATATTTTATCTAAACATTTACAATTAAGTAAACGTGAAATAAAAGATAATTATAACTTAATTGGGAAAGATTTTAAAATAGAACTTCTTACCAATTTAAATATTGACAATAAACAAATTAAAAAATTATTAAAATGAAAATTGAACTTTATGACATGTTGATGTCTCAAGCTATCTCTGAAAAAGATAAGGCGTTACTAACACTTAATCTATTATCAGAACATCCGGCTGGAATTGGAGATCACTCGACAGAAGACTTTTATAAAAACGCTAATGAAGCATTAGGAATGCTTGTTGATGCTGATGATAAAATCTCTATTTTACAAAAATATTTTCCAAAAAGTAAAAATACAGTAAATGGGTGATTCTATAAAAAAATTTGAAGAAATGAAAGAAGCAGATCCTAAATGGGAGAGTACTTCTACATATAATAAATTAGACTTTAAGTTTACTACTTCAGAACCTGAAGAAGCTGTCAAAGAAACCTATCCAGAAATTTCTGAAGGTTTTAGTGAATTACAAAAAGAACAACTTAATTTATTCTCTAAAAAGATGATGGATTATGGTTTGGGTAATATAGCTTTAGGAGGTAATTTAAATTCATCTGATGATAAAAATTACGCTCTACAGGGAATTCAAATTAGGTTAAATGATAAAGTAAATAGGTTAAAAAATTTATTTAAAAATGGAGAAAATTTTGTAAAAGATGAATCTGTTGAAGATACTTTTATGGATATAGCTAATTATGGAATAATTGGTTTACTTCTCCTTAAGGATAAATGGAAATAGATTATACTAAAGATAAAGTAGTTTCTTTTTCACAGTATTCTATGTATAAATCTTGTCCTTACAAGTGGTACTTACAGTATGTGAAAGGACACAAAGATGAAAAACCAAACATGCATTTTGTTTTTGGAACAGCTATGCATGAAGCATTACAACATTATCTTCAAACTATGTTTGATACCTCAGCTAAAAAAGCTGATGAATTAAAATTAAATTTATTTTTTAAAGAAAGTTTAGTTAAAGAGTATCAAAAATATAAAAAAAAATATGGTCATTTTTCTAATCCCGAAGAATTAAATGAATTTTATATAGATGGCGTTTCTATTTTAGATTGGTTTAAAAAACATAAAAGAGGTAGAAGTTTATATTTTTCAAAACGTAAACATGAATTAAAAGGAATTGAAGTACCTCTCATTCTTCAACCCATTTCGGAACGTCCTAATATTAAGTATATGGGTTATATAGATTTAGTTATCTATGATAAAAGAAATGGAGAATATACTATTTTTGATATTAAAACTTCTACAAAAGGTTGGTCTAAATGGGAAAAAGGAAATAATGTAAAACATCAACAATTATATCTATATAAAAATTTTTATTCAAAATTATATAAAGTACCTTTAGATAAAATAAATATAGAATTTTATATTGTTAAAAGAAAAGTATTAGATTTTGATGATGAAAATTTAAAATCTCCACACCAAGCTTATCGTGTTCAAAATTTTAAACCTGTTGATAATAAAAAACGTTTACGAGAAGCAAACGAAGATTTTACAAATTTTATTAAAGAATGTTATACAGCTGAGGGAAATCCAATAGATAGAGATCATGAAAAAAATATTTCAAAAGCATGTAATTGGTGTGAGTTCGGAAGAGATAGAGAACTATGTGGGGCAGGTTTGGCTCCTAGTGAAAAATTTTTTACATTAGGGTAAAGAAAAGAAATTCATATATATTTATATCCAAATAATATAATTATGAATAAAAGAGAGTTACAACTAACAAGTGTTAAAGTCCATAGAGAATTGTTCGAAGAATTTAAAATTGAATGTGTTAAAACAAAATTTTCATTTCAAAAACTATCTGATAGAGCAATTTATCTTTACTTAACAGATGAAGAATTTAGAAAGACTATACATAATCAAACAAATTTACAATTAAATAAATAGAGTTATAAATGAAAGAAGGTTATTTACCATACACAAAAAGGAAAACAATTTTATTCCTTTGTGATGACATTAGAATGCATTCCGGAATAGCAACCATGGCTCGTGAAATAGTACTAGGTACAGCTCATAAATACAATTGGGTAAACGTTGGAGCCGCTATAAGCCACCCAGAAAAAGGGAAAAAAATAGATTTAAGTGAAGATACTTCAAATAGAGTAGGTATCCCTGATGCTAAAGTTACTTTATATCCTCAAGATGGATATGGTAACCCTGATATTATCAGAGCTATAATGAAAGTTGAAAAACCAGATGCTTTATTCTTTTTTACAGATCCTAGATATTGGGAATGGTTATTTAGAATGGAAAATGAAATCAGAACAAAAATACCAATGATTTATTTAAATATTTGGGATGATTTACCAGCACCATTATACAATGAAGTATATTATGATTCTTGTGATACTTTATTAGCTATATCTAAACAAACGGAAAATATTAATAGACTAGTATTAGGAGAAAAAGCAAAAGATAAAATTATAGCTTATGTTCCTCATGGTATAGATGAAGAAGTATTTAGACCAATGAAAGAAGGAGATAAACATGCTAAAGAATTAAAAGATACAAAACAAAGACTATTAGGAGATAAAGAATATGATCTTGTTGCTTTCTTTAATTCTAGAAATATTAGAAGAAAGAGTGTATCTGACTTACTTGTAGCTTGGAAATTATTTAAAGAAGGTCTTCCAAAGGATAAACAAAATAAAGTTGCATTAATATTACATACTGCTCCTGTAGATGATAATGGTACTGATTTATATGCCGTAAGAGATTTATTATTAGGTGAAGATCCAAATATATTATTCTCAAGTGGTAGAATTACTCCTGAATCTATGAATGTTTTATATAATTTAGCTGATGTAACAATTTTACCATCTTCTAATGAAGGATGGGGATTAGCATTAACTGAATCAATGATGGCCGGAACTATGATAATTGCAAATACAACAGGAGGAATGCAAGATCAAATGCGTTTTGTAGATGAGAATGGAAAATGGATAGAATTTGATGAAAACTTCTGTTCTAACCACTTTGGTACTTATAAAAATCACGGTGAATGGGCAGTCCCAGTATATCCCTCAAATATAAGTGTAGTTGGATCTCCTAAAACACCTTACATCTTTGATGATAGATTAGATTTTAGAGATTTAAAAGATGCTATCCAAAAAGTTTATGATATGCCTAAAGAGGAAAGAATAAGAAGAGGTGCATCTGGTCGTGAATGGGTTACTTCTGATGAAGCTAATATGACAGCTAAAAATATGTGTAAAAACGTAATGAAATATGTTGATCAAACTTTTAAAGATTTTAAACCTAGAAAAAAATTCCGATTTAGTAAAATTGAAAAATTAGAACCTAAAACATTAACACATAAATTAATATATTAGTTATGAATAAACCTTTTGTAGTAGTTAGCTGTCCATTAGATACTTACAGCGGTTACGGAAGTAGAGCAAGAGATATAGTTAGAGCTCTAGTAAATTCTGAAAAGTATGATGTAAAAGTACTTTCACAAAGATGGGGATCAACTCCATTTGGGTTTTTAAAAGAAGACAATCCTGAAGATAAAAAATTATTAGATTGTATTCTTCCTCCACCTTTACAGAGACAACCCGATGTTTGGATCCAAATCACGGTTCCTAATGAATTCCAAAAAATAGGGAAATTTAGTATAGGAATTACTGCTGGTATTGAAACTGATGTTTGTACACATCAATTTTTAGAAGGTTGTAATAGAATGGATTTAGTTTTAGCATCTTCTAATCATACTAAAAATATATTTGAAAAAACAGTATATGATAAGAAGAATAAAGAAGGTAAAACCGAAGGTACAGTAAAACTTGAAACACCAGTAGAAGTATTATTTGAAGGAGTTGATTTAGAAAAATATTTTCATATCCCAGCAAATAAATTACCAAAAACTGAATTAGTAAAAGATTTAAGTGAAATAAAAGAACAATTTAGTTTTTTATTTGTAGGTCATTGGTTAAAAGGTGCTATAGGAGAAGATAGAAAAAATGTAGGTTTATTAATTAAAACATTTTTAGAAACTTTTAGAAATAAATCAAAACAACCTGCTTTAGTATTAAAAACTATGAGTGGCCCTGCTTGTCTTATGGATAGAGATGATATTTTAAAGAAAATTGATGCTATACGTAAAGGAGTTACTGGTAAATTACCTAGTATTTATTTACTTCATGGAGAAGTTGATGATGAAGATATGAATCATTTGTATAATCATCCTAAAATTAAAGCTATGATTAGTTTAACTAAAGGTGAAGGATTTGGTAGACCTTTACTAGAATTTACTCAAAGTAAAAAACCAGTTATAGCAACTAACTTTAGTGGTCATTTAGATTTTCTTGATAAAGAATTTGCTAGTCTTATCCCAGGTGAATTAAAACCTGTTCATGAATCTGCCGTTCAAGAAGGTTTAATAATAAAAGAAAGTAAATGGTTTGCTCCTGATATTGATTTTATTCAATTATTATTAAAAGATTATTTTAGTAGTTATAAAGCTTATGAAGTAAAAGGAAAACAATTAGGATATAGGTGTAAAACTAAATTTTCATTTGAAAAAATGAGCGAAGAACTAATTAGTATAATAGATAAAAATGCACCTAAGAAAGTAGAAATTAAATTACCTAATATTAAGAAAATTTCATTACCTAAAAAATCATGAAAAAATATAAAGACAATTTAGAAGATTGTATGAAATGTGGTGGTGATGCCTGCTATACTACAGAATTAAATGCAAATGCAAAAAATTATTTTTGTTTTGGATGTGGATTTACTACTAATGATTTAATGATTCATGGAGAATTTGATTTTGACAAATATGAAGAATTACTCCCTGAATTACATAAAAATATTAAAGTAGGCGACGAATTAAATAGAGTATGGTATCCTATTACTATTAATATCCCAGATAAAGGAACTGTTTTTGCTAATGGGAAAAGTTGGAGAAATTGGACTTGGGCAGGAGTTAAAGTTAAAGAAGTAGCAGAAGAAGAAAAGGAAAAATTTAAAATTCCTGGAAAAGAAAATGAATATTATAAATTTAAAACTGATATGAAATCTCTACATGAATTTGATCAATCCGATTTTATGGATGCATTAGAATATATTGGTTTTTTTGAATAGAAATTATGGGAATAAGTTTTGCTATTACAGCTTATAATGAGCACGAAGAATTAGATAGGTTATTAAATCAAATAATTAAAATTGTTAAACCTGAAGATGAGATTGTTATCCAATTAGATAGTAAAGCAACTATAGAAGTAATTTCTTTAGTTGATGAATTTTTAGTAAAAAATAAAAAAGAATACAATATTAAAAGATGTATTTTTAATTTAAATAAAGATTTTGCATCTTTTAAAAATAATCTAAAATCTTATTGTGCTAAAGATTGGATATTTCAAATTGATGCGGATGAAACTTTAAGTGAAACATTTACCAGAGTAATTCATGAAGTATTAGAAAATAATGAAAATGTAGATTTAATTGCTATACCTAGAGTTAATATTGTTAAAGGTTTAGAACAAAAAGATGTAATTGAATGGAGATGGCAACTAAATGAACAAGGTTGGGTAAATTGGCCCGATAATCAACATAGAATATTCAGGAATAAACCGGAAATAAAATGGGTTAACAAAGTCCATGAACAAATAGTTGGGTGGACTACCTACGCTGAATTACCAGCAGATGATGATTCTTATGCTTTATATCATATAAAGGATATAGATAGACAAAGACAACAAAATTTATTTTATTCAACAATATGAAATTACTAGTTACAGGAGGTCAGGGAATGGTAGGTAGCGCCGTAGAAGGTAAAAATGATGAAATTATACATTTGTCTAGAGATAATTGTAATTTATTAAATAAAAAACAAACACATAGGCTTTTTTCTCAACTTAAACCTGATGGGGTTATACACTGCGCAGGTAAAGTAGGAGGTATAGGAGGAAATTCTAATTTTAAAGGTGAATACTTTTATAATAATTTACTTATTAATACTAATGTAATAGAGGCATCTAGATTAGCAGGTGTAAAACGTTTAGTAGCATATTTATCTACTTGTGTATTTCCCGATAATGTAACTTATCCATTAACCA
>MDTA01007499.1_pt1 | contig 24422 bp, 14 predicted proteins | sample 811151 | NCBI WGS metagenome assembly MDTA01 (sample SAMN05326648, study PRJNA326480) | marine metagenome | isolation source: seawater | place: Indian Ocean: South | collected 2010
ACGCTGAGTCACATCGCTCTACCGAGCGGAATTAGGCTCCCTGGATTTGAGAATGGCATCTCGGTCGAGGGGTTGGAGGTATAACCGAGTCCTCCCTATAATTGCTTATTTTCGGAAAAGGCGCTTAGGCGTCTTTTCTTTTGACTGCATACTAATCATTACAATAAGATAAATATAATTGTCATAGAGATATTTGGAACCTCTAGGGCATTAGAGGACTTATGCGGTACCCGCCGCGTAGACCTAGAACGTCATAATAAGGAGAAAAAAATGGGAAGACCAGTTAATAAAAGAAAATTTGGTGCATTAGCAGACGGTACCAACATTACTATCAACTGTAAAGTTGGAAGTAATGGTGCTTCAGTAGTTGGTATGATCAAGAGCCAACGTTCAGCTACAAAGTTTTTAGTTGATGACGCAAAAGATGATTCAGGTAACGAAGGTGTATGTACACTTGTTGCTAAAGCATCTGGATCATTAGGCGCAAACGAAATGTCTATTTCAGGACAAGTAGTAGGCGGCGGTGGTGTATTCATTACCAAACTATACAATAGAACTTGCAGAGATAACAACAATAATAGATACAAGTATACTATTACTGATGACTCAACTGTAAGTTACTTGGCTCTAACAGCTATCTAGTGGATTAAGGGGGGTAACTCCCCCCTTTATTGGAATGTAATATGTCAAAGATTTTAAATGTAAACAGCGGTAATTATACAATTAGAGTTCCAAGCGGAAACAATATTGTGCTTGACTCGCCTAATGGTACAGTTGATTTAACCGGTAGCCTTAATGTGCAAGGTACAACGACTACTGTTAACTCTGCTACGTTAGCCATTAAAGATAATATTATTGTTCTTAACCAAGGAGAAACTGGAAACGGTATTACACTTGGTAAGGCAGGAATAAGAATTGAAAGAGGAAATTACGCTGATCAACTTTTTGAATTTGATGAATCTATTACGCATAACGATCCTGTTTCACAAACAAACGAAGTAGGTACTTGGGTACTTAGAGATGAAGCTGGTAAAATTCAAGGAATATTTACTAACTCTATCACAACAGGCGGTGGAGATCTATATCTAATTAATTCAGGTAACGGTAAAGTAAGTGTAAGTGGAACAAATAATTATGAAGTACAAGTTACAGACGATGACGACATTCCAAATAAAAAATATGTAGATGATGCAATAGTTACAGGTATACAAACTATTCAAATTCAAAGTATTGCTAGAGGAGACTCTGCACTTAATTTATTTGATTCAAGTTTAGATCCAGGAGTCAGTAATCTTAAATTTACTATAGACGGAACTGAAGTTGCAATATTTAGAAATAATTCAACTGAGATAGAAAATATATTATTTGAAGATAATACAATATCAACAACTACAAGTGGTGCAGATTTAACTATCAGCAGTCAAGGTAGTCCTTTTGTTAAAATAGACAGTACATTAAGAATGCCAGTGCAAGACGATTCGGCTGTAATTGCTTCGTCGGCTACACACATTGCTATTTACGGTAAAGATCCAGATAAAGGCAATACAGGCGTTTGGTATAAGAACAAATATGATTACGAAGATGAATTGATAAGTACTAATAGATCATTACTTTTTAGTATGTTGTTTTAAGGATAGGAAATGGCAATCGTAAATAAAAAAATTGGATTAACAGACACAGTGCTTTTAAGTGTTCCTGCGGGTAGTAGATTTGCTGTTACAACAATTCTTGTGTGTAATACAGCATCTGCAGATACAGGCGGATCAAATGATAGTTCATTTGATTTACATCTTGTTCCTAATGGACAAGCAAAAGGTAACGCTGATCCTAACTCAAACCAAATTTTAAATGACTTGGTAGTAGCAGGTGCAGATACTTTTACTTTTGATACAGAAAAGATAGTGTTAGAGGGTGGGGATAGAATTATTGCTGTATCTCAATCTCCTGCTAATCTTAATGCTACAGTAAGTTACTTGGAAGTGTAATGCGTTTTATAAAAGCACAAAGAACATCTAGAGGAATCAATTCAGATACTAAAGGACTGAATATTGATGCCTTGGGACTTGCAGAATTTAACACCACTGGTGCAATGATACCGCCAAAAGGTGATCAAAATGCTAGACCTTTTGTGCCAGCAGAAGGTATGCTTAGATACAACACTGACGTAAGTAACTTTGAAGTATATCAGAATAGTGCATGGAAGCCTATAAGATTTAAAGAACCTATCACAATTACTCAACAAAACCTAGGTAATGGAGACGGTGTAGAAACTACATTTGGCCCGTTGAATTCAGGCGATAGTTTTTATCCAGTGCCTATTTCAGAAAACAATATTTTAGTAACTATTGAAAACGTATTTCAATTAGCTACAACAAACTATACTCTAGTACAAAATCCTTCTTCAGGACCAAACGCTCCATACGCCGCAGGTTGGTATCTTGTGTTTGGTACTCCTGTACCAACAGGCAAACCTGTACAAGTGTTACATAACTTCGACAAGTAATACAATAAATACAGTTGTACAATCGAGGGAAATGATATGACACAAGTAGCCCGTATAGGTGGCCAGCTATTACAAGATAATTTACAACGTGAACTTGCCGATTTGGCATTTGACACTGATTTATTGGTTGTAAAAAGAGATAATACGCTTGGCGTAAACACAACAACTACTCCCCGAAATATAACAGTCAACGGAACTTTAAGAACAACTTCAGGCGGAAGTGATCCTGATATTGTATTTGGAAACAGTATAAAGGTTGGAGATTTTACTCTAGCAAGTTCAGGAATATCTACGCCGAGTGGTGATGTTACAATTAAATCAACACACCCAAGCGGATACATTAAAACATCTGGTATAGGTAGTTATAATTTTGCTGTTAAAGGTGATGGTATACTTGCACTTCAAACCAATGGAGGTGTTGGCATACGACCAGAAGTTTTTGATGGCCAAACTGTAGCTTGGGATACAAATGCAAATTACGGAAACTATTGGTCACCTGGACCAAGAAACAGTGCAAGTTCTGTACCAAATGATATGGATAGATTGTATGATTATGCAGTATCATTATCACAATCAGGATCATGGACTTCAGAAGAACTAGCCGCATTGGATTTTGATGGAGATGGTGATATACAAATTGATGACTGTTTACAGTTAAGAAATATGAACACACAGTTTGTAGGAGGCGTGGCTTACCCTGCAACAAAAACATTGGCTGACCACAATAACACAACAGCATTTAAAGCCTACATTGAAAAATATTATCCAAATTCTGTACCAAGAAAGTTACAAATACAATCAGGATCCAAAACTACAGTAACAGGTAATATTCATGCGACAGGTGATATTACATATGGTGGAACAAGTTTAACTATTGGTGACGACTCAACTGATAACGCAAGATTCTTTGCTGATTTTCACAATGACATAAATCCTGATTTAGATAATGTATTTCATATAGGGCGTGATGATGACAGCACAGGTCCAAAAAAAGGTTTTTCACTTTTTGTTAATGATCTAAATTCTGACACAGTTAAGACACAAGGTATTACCTATCAGGGTATAAATTTAACAAAAAACAATAATGTAATATATGTAAGTAACGGAAATGGAAGTGATACAAACGAAGGTTACAGTCCAGGCGGACCTTACGCTACTATTTCAAAAGCGTTAAGTGTAGCGACAGAAGGAACATACATTTTCATATATCCAGGTACATACCAAGAAGCATTTCCTTTAACAGTACCAAAAGGCGTTACTATACAAGGTGATGGTATAAGAGGTGTGGAAGTAAGACCAACATCTGGCACACAAAGTAATGATTGTTTTTTACTTTTTAGCGATACTGTGATTGAAAATATTACTATCAAAGATATGTTTTACAGCAGTGGAAATGATACAGGATATGCATTTAGATTTGCAAATAATTTCAACACATCTATAGTTGAACAAAATATAGGAAGATCTCCTTACATAAGAAATTGCACAGTAATTAACAAAGGATCAACAACAAACGCAAGTGATCCTAGAGGTTACGGTTCAGGAGATGCAGGTCGCGGTGCATTAGTTGACGGAAGTTCTGCTGTACAAAATTCTAGATCTGCAAGTATGTTATTTCATGCTGTTACATTTATCACACCAGGACAAGTAGGACTTCTAGCAAGAAGTGGAGCAAGAGTAGAATGGTTAAACAGTTTTACATACTTTGCAAGTACAGGAATAAAATTAGAACAAGGTACAGGTAGACTACAACCAGATAGCACAGTAGCGTATGGGTGTGAACTAAGAAGTATTGCAAGTGCGAACGTATATGGAAACAAAGGTGTGGAAGCTGATGGATCAGGTAATTTAGCATATCTAATTAATCACAACTTTGCATACATAGGTTCAGGTAAAGACGTTACGAATGATAATACTCTTACTGTACAAGCAAATGAAGTTATAAAACTAAACAACGCAAAAGTTTATTATACTACACAGGATCAAAGAGGTAATTTTAGAGTAGGTGATAATTTTACAATTGATTTAGAAAATGAAAGAACTAGTTTTGATGTAGAAAGTATATTTGCCGAAAATTCAGAAGTTCAAATTAGACAAGGAAACAACACAATTTCTTTAAGTGCAGGCAAAATTGATTTAGATAATATTGCAATTACTGGAAATACCATTGAAGCTACAAAATCTAGTATTGATTTTAACAGCACCGGTACTATAGACTTTACCGGAAATGTAGTAGCACCTCAAATAGAAACTACTGGTAATTTTAGTATAGGTGGAAGTATTAATGCTTTAGGTGATAGTCCTTCTGATACTGTTGATTTCAATACACCAATAAGCCAAGATTTTGTACCAGGCTCTGACGCGGCATTACAAGTTGTGCTAGATGGTACAATAGAAGATCCAAGTTTTGCTCTTGATAAAACTTACACACTTACAGCTAACGGTGTAACTTACACATATGGACCTACTACAAATCCTGACAGAAACTTTTACACAGGTATTAATAATTTAGGAGTACCAGGACTTACTATGGGAGTAATACCTGCTGAAGAATATGGAAGTGGTGCTCTTCCTGTAAGACTTACCTATGTTGGTCAAGCTCCCGGTGATACATTGATTCTTGCAGACACTAACGGTTGGACACATATTGGTTTGACAGCAGGTACATATAAAGTAGGTTCTGTATTACTAGGTACATCTTCTTTAAGATGGAAAGAAGTAAACTTGTTAAGTGCTAATATAGACTCAGTTCGTCTAGCTTCAGGTACAATAGGCACGGTTGGAACTAATGCAGACTTAAATCTAGTTGCAACTGGTACAGGAAAAATAAGATTTGATAATTTATATCTTGATTCAAACATAGTATCTACACAGAGCGGAGATATTGTTTTAAAACCAACTACTGAAGTAACAATAAGTGCAACAGGCGACTTAAAACTTCCTAAAGGTGAATCAGCTCAGCGTCCAGCAACACTTGGCGGAATAAGATATAATACAAATTATAATGGATTCGAAGGCACAGCAACGAGTGGAGCAATAAGTTTGAACGGTGTATATGACACTGACAGAGATACATACATGGATCTCTCAAATAATCAATTTAACTTTACTACTGCCGGAGTTGTAAATCACACTCTAAACGGAACATTACTAGAAAGTAAAGGATTTAGTTCAGACAACAAAACATCTATAGACGGAAATGTTATTTCTACAGATCAACAAGACGGAACGTTTCAACTAAAATCTAACGGGACGGGTAAAACAATTATTGGTGATTTACAGTTTCAAGAAAGCAACTTGTTCAATAATTCAAACAGTAACTTTATTGTTGATTTAACAAATGCAAGTGGTAATGCTTTCCTTAAAATAGACAACGTAAATGGTATTGTTCCTCCACAAGGAAATACAGCACAAAGACCAACTAGTCCAGAAATAGGCACAACAAGATATAACATAGAACCTAGTGTAAATTATGTTGAAACTTGGAACGGATCAAACTGGATAAATGCGGCTGGATCAGTCGAATCTATTACTGAAGATGATGTAACAGATACAGCGTTTATTTTTAACCTTATCCTGGACTAATTAATAAAATCACATAAATAACTATAATGCAGTGAAGAGCGAGGCCAAGCTATTGCAGGACAAACTGTGGTCAGCCGGCAAAGAGCAAAAAGCTGAAAATCAGGCTGGAGGGACAGGATCCCCGTATTGAGGAGTAGACATGGCAATTGGTCGCATATCGGGTCCGCTCTTAAAGGCTAATCTTCTGCGTAATGGCCAGAATTTAGCATTTGAGACAGACTTATTATATTTGGATGTAGTTAATCGTCGTATAGGCGTAAAAACTAATTCACCTCAGTACGCACTAGACGTAAACGGCGTTGCAAGAGTCCAAGATTTAGAAATCACAAATAATACATTTCAAGTAGGTAATGTTACACTTGACGGTAACAACGGTACGATTTCCTCTTCCGCACAAGAATTTTCTATCGCAACTGCGGATAACACTATTGTTGGAAACAGAGTTTTAATAGGCGATCTAGAAATAAACAATAATTTTATAGAAAACACGAATACCAATAGCGATTTGTTTATTAGAGCAAATGGAACAGGTAATGTTAATATTGTTGGTAACACACAGGTAAATGGTGATTTACATGCAACAGGAAATATAAGTGCAGACGGTAATATTACATTAGGTGATGCTGATACAGATAGTATTTTTCTTAATGCAGATATTGCCAGTGATATTATGCCTGATGCTCATAATACATATAACATTGGTTCAACTAATAAACGTTGGGCAACAGGTTTCTTCGCAAACATTACTACAGAAAATTTAACTACAAACGACTTAGATTTTGGAAGTATTAATCTTATTTCCGTACCTGGTAACATTTATTATGTTGGCACAAACGGTAATGATAGTGCAACAGGAACACATCCACAGGATCCTGTAAGAACTATTGCAAAAGGTTTAGCAATGGCAGGAACAGGAGACACTGTATATGTATATCCAGGCACTTATCAAGAAGCATTTCCTTTGAATGTGCCAGTAGGTGTAACAGTAAAAGGACACAGTTTACGCTCTGTAGAAGTAAGTCCAACAAGCGGAACTCAAAGTAATGATGCATTTAGAATGCAAGGAGATTCCACTGTTGAAGATTTAACAATCAAAGATTTTTATTATAACAGCGGAAGTGATACAGGATATGGATTTAGATTTGCACCTAATTTTAGAGTGTATCTAAGATCACCTTACGTAAGAAATGTAACTGTAATTACAAAAGGTACAACTACTTCTAATACAGATCCAAGAGGGTTTGCATCAGGAGATGCAGGACGTGGTGCTTTATTAGACGGAAGTATTGCTAATGTAGATTCAAGAGAAGCAAGTATGCTTTTCCATTCAGTAACTTTTATTACTCCAGGACAAACTGCATTAAAAGTAACCAACGGTTCAAGAATAGAATGGTTAAATTGTTTTACATATTTTGCCGACAAAGGAATAGAAATTGTTGACGGATCATCTGGATTAAAAGGTGACGGAAAGACAAGAATCAAGTATAGTGGATTAAGTGGATCTGCTCCTTCGGCAGGAAATACAATTTCATTGTATAATGCCGCAGGAACCTTACTTGCAAATTCAACTATAGAAAGTGTTGATACAAACACTGTAATTATTGATGGTAAAGCAACAGGATTTATTACACCGTTAAGTAGAGCAAAGAAAACTATTACAGCAGTAGGCAATGCACAAATTGTTACAAGTGCTCCTGTAAAATTTGGATCTGGTATTGCTTTATTTGATGGAGTTGGTGACAGGTTCACTACAACTACACAATCAGACTTTGGCTTTGGCACTGGTGATTTTTCAATAGAATGTATTTTATATCTATCAGACGATACTGGCACAGAATCAATGTTTGATTTTAGAGCAGGTTCAGATACAGATAGTGCTTTACACTTTTATACAGTAGATAGAAAACCAAAAGTAGCAATTGGTAACACAATTATTATGCAACCTAATGTTACATTAATAAACACAACTTTCTATCACTTGATGGTATCAAGAGTTGGCACTACAATGAAAATATTTGTAGATGGTAGTTCTATTGATTCTGTAACAGATAGTTCAGACTTAGGTGTTACTAAACCATTAGTAATTGGATCAAAGTATGACGGAAGTACAAGTTTCTTGCAAGGTAGATTAGACGATATAAGAGTTAGAAAAGGTGCAGGAGAATCTGCAAACTTTACAAATCCAACAGCGGCGGCAGTAGTTGATTCAAACACAGTATTAAAATTAAACTTTGACGGAGACAACGGAAGTCAAATAGTAAACGACGATGATACTTTTATTCAAGACGTTAGATTTAACAATGGTGCAACAGCAACAGCATTGACACTAATCGATCATTCAGACTTTGGTGGAGAAATAAGAAGTATTGCAAGTGCAAGTGTCTACGGAAACTATGGAATATTTGGAGACGGATCAGGGTCAACTATATACGCGATAGGAATGAATCTAGCTTACATTGGTGTAGGGAAAGATGTAACAAACGATACAACACAGGTAATTCAAGCAAATGAAGTAACAGCCAATAATGGTGCAAACATTTACTTTAGCACAGTAGATCACAAAGGTGATTTTAGAGTAGGTGACTTATTTAGAATTGATCAGTCAACAGGACAAGTTACATTTACAAACGCAGAATTTTTATTTAATAATAATCAAGGTATAACTTTTACCGATGGAGTAAACACTACAATTATTGACGGAACAAAAATTGAATCCGGCAACATAAGAATTACAGGTAATACAGTTTCAAGTACAAGTGGTAATATAAACATTAACAGTGCAGGTGGAACAATTAATTTATTAGATAACGTCAACGTAAACGGAAATTTAGACGTAACAGGAAATGTAACTGTTGGAGGAAATATTACACTTGGTGACGAAGCTACAGATTCAATTCAAATTACAGCAAGAATAGATAGTGATATTATTCCGGCTGTTGACAACACTTATAAATTAGGAACTACAAGTTTATCTTGGCAAGAACTAAATGTTGGAAAAGTTGTTGTAGATGATATTACAATAGATAATGATACTATCCAGTCAACTGGTAGTGACGGAAGTATTAATTTTGTTCCTAACGGTGTAGGCAAAATTGCAATTGATAATCTTAGATTTGATTCTAATATTATTTCAAATCCAACAGGTGATATTGTTTTAGATCCACATAGCCAGTCTGTAACTATTGACAGCACAGGTGCTTTGGTGTTACCTAAAGGAACAACAGCAGAAAGACCCGGATCAGCTATTACAGGAATGATACGTTATAACACAGAAACAAATGTTTTTGAAGCATATAACGGACAATGGACTGAATTAGGTGGTGTATTTGATGATGATAGAGATACTTACATCACTCCTGAACTAACACCTGGTGCAGATGATGACAAACTACGCTTTTATGCAGGAGGTTCTCTTGTAGCAACAGTAGATGCAAATAGATTTGATGTTGCTAGATTAGAAGTTGATGATATTGCTATTGCAGGCAATACTATTCAAACAATTACCACCAATCAAAACCTAAATTTACAGGCAAACGGTGGTGGTTTAGTGTCCATAGAAAACTTTAGTTTTAATGGAAATCAGATAACTAATACTGTAGAAGGTGCAGTTACGACACTCAAACAAACTGGTACAGGATACTTTAAAGTTGAAGGTACTGGTGGATTTGTTATTCCGGTTGGTAATAACGCAAATAGACATCCAAGTCCAGTTACTGGAATGATGCGTTATAACACAGTCGAGGATAGAGTTGAAATTTATGATATAGGCGGACAATGGGTGTCTGTCGCAGGATCAACAGGTGCTGTTACTTTTAATGACGCAGAGGAAATTGCAATTAAACTTGCATTAACTTTATAGGAAGAATAGATGGCAACAAATTTTAAAAACATAATTGGAAAAGAAATTGGAACAACAAGGGTTGCAGTTTACACAGTTCCAGCGGCAACAAGCACAACAGTTATAGGAATGAATATTGCTAATCTTACTGAAAATATGGTTTCATGTAATATCGAAGTTGGTGACGAAGCAAGTAACATTGGCTTTTTAATTAAAGAAATGCCAATTGCTCCAAACTCGGCATTGAAACCAATTGGAAAAGGTGAGAAGGTTGTGTTGGATGCTGGAAATATATTGTATGTAACTGCGGATCAAACAGCATCACTTGATGTGATTCTTAGTATAGTGGAGATAGTATAATGGCTGATACATTTATGGGGCAAAGTATTACTGATATGGTCAATCAGACCGATAGTAGATACTTTTATGGATTACGTAGAACAGATGATGGCGAACTGTTTCTTGCAAAAGTTGATATGCTAAAAGCTAATGATAGTGTTTCAATCAATAATGAAGGAGATCCTACACAAAATTATGAAGATTTTGAAGAAGGACAAGACTTTTATGAAGGCAGAAATGTTAACCACGAAAAGGTTTATGGGAACTTAAATTATGAACAATTTAGATGGGATAACAGAAGTATGTTATACTACATCGATGATAGCGGAAATCTTGTAGCTAGAGTAAATGAGGGCTACACTTATCCAACAGGAGTATAATAAATACGTAAAAGGTAGAAAAAATGTCAGAATTTAAATTAAGTAGAATTAGATTTAATTGGAAAGGTAACTGGTCAGGTGGTACTGATTATATCGTAGATGATATGATCAATCATGAAGGTGCAACTTATGTTGCATTGCGTACCCATACATCAGCAGACTTCTATAATGATTTAGCAGGGACAGACGTTAGTCCAGCAAGTCCTAAATGGAAATTACAATCCGAAGGTGTAAGCTGGAAAAAAGATTGGACAACAAGCACAAAATATGCAAAAGGTAATATTGTAAAATACGGTGCTAGTGTTTATCAATGTACTGAAGCACATACTTCATCTGCTACACTTTCATCAGGAACTGATGGTTTGGTCGCTGACATTACCAAATGGACATTGGTTGCTGTTTCATCAGCTGATTGGAAATACAACTGGACAATCAATACCTTATACAAAATTAATGATCTTGTAAGATACAATGGTAAAGTATACAAATGTACTAACCAGCACGTATCTGCCGCAACAACAGTCCTTGGATTAGAAGCTAATCAAAGTGACTGGGCTGTTATTTCTGACTCAGACACTTGGAAAGCAAACTGGTCAATTGGTACAAGATATGTTGCAAATGACATTGTCAAATATGGCGGTATTGTTTATAAATGTGTAACTGGACACACATCTGCAGATAACATAACATTAGGTTTGGAAGAAGATCAAGCAAAATGGGAAGTCCAAATTGAAGGTATAGAATATGTTACCAAGACAGATACAAACACTGGATTAACATCAGGTGCATGGCAAGAAGAATATAGATACAAGAAAAACGATATTGTAAAACGTGGTGGAAACTTAATGAAGTGTCTTGTTGGACACACTTCTACAGCAGGAGATGCCGGATTCAACACAGACTATGCCGCAAGTAAATGGACAACATTTTTACCAGGATCCGAGTACGAAAATCTATGGTCAGATAGCATTTACTATCAACCAGGTGATTTAGTTTTATACGGTGGTTACATTTACAAAGCTGTTACATTTAATACAGGTTTGAAACCAAGCCAATATACAACTGACTGGAACGTAACTTTCGAAGGATATAAATTTAGAGGCGACTGGAATAATTTAGGATCAGAAGATAGTGCGTCTAATATTGATTACAAAACAGGTGACTTTGTAAGATTATCAGGTAGCTTGTATATTGCTATACAGGATAGCACAAATTTACAACCAGGTGAATGGCCTACCTATTGGGAAAAAGTAATTGATGGCAGACAGTTTAGAGACTCGTGGTCAGACGGAACAGAGTATTACTTAGGTGATATTGTAACATGGGCCGGCACAGCTTACAGATGTATCAAGTATCACACATCAACAGCATCGGCTTCTAGACCCGATCTTGATGTAGAACAGCCAGACAACGATTACTGGACTGTAATGATTCTTGGTAACAGAACAAACAAACTTGCTGTTAAAGGTGACCTAAAAACTTTTGAAGATCAAGATTCAACAGCAGTTGATACAATTAGATTGCCAATTGGTGGAACGGGTCAAGCCCTTAGGGTTACAAGCGGATTACCAAGATGGGATACTGCTGACTTCCAAGACAATGTTTACTATGTTGCAGAAAACGGAATTGATGATGAAGCACAAGGTGGTACACTGAATGCTCCGTTTAGAACTGTTCGTTTTGCAATGGCTTACTTGCTTAGAGATGAATCAAATAGAGTTGGAGTGGGTGCAACAGTGTACGTACTAGCTGGCGATTATGCCGAGCTACTACCTATCAGTATTCCGGCAAGAGTAGCACTTGTTGGATCTGAATTGAGAAGTACAACAATTAGACCAGCTTTACCTACAGACACAGTGCTTACAGAAAGAACAGATCCTAAAAAAGCACAAACGGCACTTGTTATTCCAGATGACAACAATAGACAAAATATGTTCTACGTAAGGAACGGTTCGGGTATTAGACAGCTAACACTTAAAGGCTTAACAGGAGCATTAAGTGGTGACAATATTTATGGAACAAAAAGACCAACAGGTGGAGCATTTGTTAGTTTGGATCCAGGTACGGGAGCAGACGATACTACTGTTTGGATTTCAAATCAAAGTCCAAGATATTATACACCTAGTACTGCAACATATAATCCAGCAGATGGAGTATTTGTAGTCACAGTTCCACAAAGACAATTTACACCCACTGATGCAACCTATGACCCATTGACTGGTATTTTAGTTCTTACTATGAATGGACATGGTTTAGGCAGAGGTGAATTAATCAGTATAGCAGACGAAAGTTTAACATTTACTTGTGCAAAAGATGATCATCTTACTGATCATCCTTATCCAAGGATCACTGATCCTATTAGAGGATTGAGAGTACCGATTCTTGCAACTACAACCGATACTGTAACAATTAATGTTGGCATAAGTTCTGATACAAGTTTACATAAATTTAAATCAGCTACTCCAAATGCAGTAACTTGGAAACACAACATCAAAGTTGGACAAAGCGTAAAACTTGCACAAAACAGTTTTACATTTACATGTACAATGGATGGAAACACTGCACAGAAAACATATCCAAGAGCAAGTGATCCAGCAGGACAAAACAAAAACGTAAGAGTCGATCAAGTTTCAGATACAACATTTACGTGTAATGTTGGAAAATCTTCAGCAAGTGATCAGTACGCACACACTTTTGTAAGTGCAAGTGCAAATGCTGTTACTTTTATAGATGTACAAAGTGGTAAATCACCATATATCCAAGGTGTAACAACAATCGGTGACAACTGTGTAGGTATGAAGATTGACGGCGGACTACATAACGGTGGAAACAGATCAATTGTTGCTAATGACTTTACACAAGTACTGTCAGATGGTATTGGCTATTGGGCTACGAATGTAGGTAGATCAGAACTTGTTTCTGTGTTCACGTATTATTGTCATATTGGATATCTTGCAGAAAACGGCGGAATACTTCGTGCAACAAACGGAAACAACTCATATGGCAAGTTTGGATCAGTATCAGAAGGTTATGATACAACAGAAACTCCACAAACTGTAACGGTCAATAACAGAGACAACGAAGCATTAGTGGACAGACCATTTACTACTGGTTCGGAAGTTCTTGCACTTGAATATAGTAACGCAGGACAAAGCTATACAAGTGTAACACCAAGTGTTACTCAAGCAAATGGTACAGGTCTTGATATGAGATGGAAAGAATTTAGAGATGGAGCCATTGATAAAATTATTATTGATTCTCCACAAGACAGTACAAATTTAGGTGGTAGAGGATTTCAATTCTTGGCTAACTCTGCACAGGGAGGTGACACAGATCAAATCACTTTAGCGGCTTCAACAACAAAAACAGCGGCACAGCTAAACGGAATGAGAATTTTCATCAAAGGCGGTAACGGTGCAGGACAATATGGATATATTTGGAACTATAATCCAGCAACTAAAGTAGCATTGGTATATAGAGAATCAGATAACCAGCCAGGTTGGGATAATGTTATTCCAGGCAAGGTTCCAGCTACCGTGTTAAATGCAACCACAGAATATGAAATAGAACCAAGAATAACTTGTTCAGAACCTCCGTTCAGTGTTTCTAACAACAGCATTCAACCTGGTGCTCCAGATATTGGATATTCAGACTCATTGAACATGTGGTACTATGGTGTCCAAGGAACAGGTAACTGGTATACATCCACTGATGGATCTGTTTGGACATTAAGAAACACAAACAGTTCTGGAAATAATGTGCCTAACTACAGTTACAGCAAATTTGCAAAGACAGGAAAAGTGCTGATTGGTATTACTAATACTGTCGCCGTTAATTTAAACTCCCAGGGTCAAACAGCAGGAAGTATAAGCATTCCTGTTGTTTATTCAAATGACGGAATAGCTTTTGATGATGTGCCTGTTTTAGGATTTCGTGCTCCAGGCGTGTCAGGTCCTAATATACCTAACTTTGGGCTTACATCTGTAGCTATTGGTGGTTCAGACGGCAACACAGTTATATTAGGTAATTATAACCAAGGAGGTGCTACCAACTACGGCTCAATAATAAGAACAAGGCTAGGCACAGATGGTGCATCAACTATAATGTTAGGTAATGAGAACAGTGCTTGGAGTTTCCACAACGCAGGATTAACAGCAGAAAATACTGGTCCAAAAACAGATGACAAGTTCATCAAAACAGTTTTCTACGGAGCAGGTACTTGGATAGGATTAAGTCCAAACGGACATACATCGAGATCAACAGACGATGGATTGAACTGGACAGCAGGAGTACAACTAAATCTAGATGGAACGGAAAAAGTCAGTGAAGTTGTTTGGGGCAACAACACTTTTGTTTGTGCATTAGAAAATTCAGATAGAATCTTTTACAGCTACAACGGAGTTGATTGGTATGACTCTGCTTTACTTGGAGACTCAACAAGAAATGATTGGAAAGTTGCATACTCTCAAGGACAATTTGTTGCAGTGAACACAAACGGAAACACAGTGGTTTCAGACAACGCACTTTCCTGGAGAACAAAAGATACTACAGGTAACTTGACAGCGATCGCAGGCGGACAAAGAAATAACTTACCAACATTTGTAGGTGTGAGATTTGCAACTGGTACAGGTAATATTATTACTGGTGGTGCTAATCCAATTATAAGAGTTAGAATTGATGGCAACAAAATTTCTAAATTTAATATTATTGATCCAGGTAGTGGATACGTTACACCACCAACTATAACAGTTTATGATCCTGAAGAAACAGGAGAACCATATTATACTGTCAACGTAGAAAACGGTGTGCTTCCACAACCGCACTTCTACAACAGAGGTACAGGTTATCAAAGTGCAATCATAACGCTTACTGGTGATGGATTTGCTGAAGAATTACAAATTGGTAATACAATGAAAGTTTCAGGATTGAGTATAGTACCTGGACCAGGTGCAAACTTTAGAATCTCTGGACAGGATAGTACAATTTATAGATTGGTTAAGGTCACAGAACAAAGTGGTGTTGCACCTAACATACAAATTAAATTTCAAATATCTCCTGTCATTACAAGATCTACTGCACCAGCACATGGAACTTCAGCTACAATCAGAGAAAGATATTCTTCTTGTAGATTAACAGGACATGACTTCCTAGATATAGGTACAGGTAATTTTGAAGATACGAACTATCCTGCACTATACGTTGAAGGACAAACAAGTGCAAATGCAACTGTACAAGCTAATGAAGTAGTTGAATCAAATGGAGGTAGAGTGTTCTACACAAGTACTGACCAAGATGGTAACTACAGAGTTGGCGAACTGTTTAGAGTCAGCCAATCACAGGGCGGTGTTACTCTAAGTGCAGACTTCTTTGACTTGGAAGGATTAGATGAAATTAGATTAGGTGGAATCAGTGTAGGAGGCACACAAGCTGTCGTAAGAGAGTTTTCAACAGAAACCACATTTGTTGCAAACAGTAACAGTGTTGTACCTACACAAAAAGCACTTAAATCTTATATTGAAAATAGATTTACAGGTGGTGGATCAAATCTATTTACAAACGAGCTTACAGCAGGGCAAATTAAACTAGGAGCCAGAACTATTTCAAACACAGCAGGAGCAAATAATCCGAGTGCAATGGCTACAGTTTCACCTAGCTTTACTGTAAATGGGCCTTTGGGCGGAGGACTAGCGGCCCTAAATATGTTCTTCTCAGCTAGAACTGAGCGAGACGAGTTTAATGGATAATGATAAATATGTATAATACCAAGAACGGAGCAAAAAATGGCAGAATTTAAGTTAGGTAGAATTAGATTTATCTGGAAAGACAACTGGACAGCTTCTACCACGTATCTTAAAGATGACGTAATTAGATATGGTGGAAGAACTTATGTTTGTGTGACCGGGCATACAGCAGGATCTAACTTCTACACAGATATCGCAAACTGGAATAATTTCAGTGATGGTGTCCAATGGAAATCAGATTGGTCACAATCAACTTTTTACAAAATAAATGACATCGTAAGATACGGTGGTATCATTTACATTTGTAACACTGGACACACAGCACAGTCAACACTAGAAGCAGATCAATCAAAATGGGATCAATTTGCTACTTCAATTGACTGGAAAGACAATTGGACAGCTGGTACAGTTTATAAAGCTAACGACTTGGTAAAATATGGTGGAAACATTTACATTTGTAACACTGGTCATACTGCCGCGGCCACTAATGCACTTGGACTTGAAGCTGATATTTTAAAATGGGACCTATTCTCCGAAGGTCAAGACTGGAAAACTAACTGGGCTATCAATACAAGATACAAAGTTAATGATATTGTAAAATATGGTGGTACTCTTTATCTTTGTAATACCGGACACACATCAAATGCCACAGCGGCAAATGGTTTAGAAGCAGATCAAGCCAAATGGGATTATTTTAACAAAGGCATTGAATACTTAGGTGAATGGGTAAACAGCTACAGATATAAAGTAAATGATGTAGTAATGTATGGTGCAACACTTTGGATTTGTACTACACACCATACTTCAGTTGCAACAAACCCAGATTCACAATTAGGAACATTACAAGCTGATATTACTAAATGGGATAAATTTGTTCCTGGTTTAGAATTTGAAAATACTTGGCAAGGTGATGAAAGATATCAACCAGGTGACTTTGTAACTTATGGTGGTAACCAATATGTTGCAAATGTAAATGTATATGGTGAAGTTCCTGCATCAAGTTCAAAATGGGATCTTGTTACTTCTGGATTTAATTTAAGAGGTGACTGGGGAGCAGACTCAACAAACCAAGAATATAGAATTGGTGATGTTGTAAGACTAGGTGGTTACACTTATGTTGCAACAGCCAACAGTACAGGACAGCGTCCTCCAAACACAACTTATTGGGGAAGATTAAATCAAGGTATTGAATGGAAAGACACTTGGACAACTGCAACACTTTATGATGCAGGTGATGCCGTTCGTTATGGTTTAATTAGTTATATTTGTGTGTTAGCACACACTTCAGACACAGCAAAAAGACCAGATAATGATACTTCTGGCACTTATTGGAAAAACTTGGCATCAGGTGCTGAGGAAAGTTCAATTACTACACAGGGTGATTTACTCTACTATGGTGGATCAGGTCCAACTAGATTACCAATTGGTAAAGAAGGTCAAGTATTAAGCGTAAGTGCAGGCGGTTTGCCAGAATGGAAAGACTTTGGTTCAACACCAGATGTATACTACGTTGGTACTAACGGAGCCGATAATGCGTATCCAACAAACGGTGCAACATTAGACCGTCCTTGGAAAACCATTAGAGCGGCTTGTGAAGCAATTGAGGCCGGAGCAAGAAATCCTAATGCTGGTTACTTGTTAAAAGTGAACAGAAGATTTATTGCATATGAAACAGCCAAATGGGCAAAATATCAAATTATTTCACAAACAGCTCCATTCTTTATTGGATTTAGTTTTAATGAAGCCAAGTTTGAAAGACTAGCGGCATTTGCCATTGATGCATTAATTATCGATCTTGCAAAAGGTGGAAATAGAGAAACACGTAGAGTTGCTCAAGCGATGAAAGACAATGTAAGTGGTGATTATTTTGACACAGGATCTGAAACACAGAACGTTGCGGCACTAAATTTTGTAATTAGCATTGCAACAGATGTTATTAACAGTGCAACACCGTCAGCAGATTATCAAGCACTTGACAGTGTTCCTTCTGCAGATAGATACTTACAAATCAAAGATGCGACTACTTACCCAGCAGAATCAGGTGCAGTAGCAGAAATAACAGCTAACATGGTATTAATTACATCAGCTGTTTCACTTGGTGCAGGTTATACTATTCCAGCAGAAGTATTCAAACATACTGTTATTTTTGTAAAAACAGGTGAATACAAAGAGGTTCTTCCTATTAGAGTTCCAGAAAGATGTGCGATACAAGGTGACGAACTACGTTCAACAAAAGTTCTACCAGCAGGTCAGCAAACACAATCAACTGATACAACATATTCACTTGCTGGAATATTACATATGAAATCAATAATTGATAACATTGTTGAGGGTGCTTCAGTAACAGCACAGACAGGAAATGCGTTATCTCAAAATGTTTCAAAACCTCTTAGTACATCAGCAGTAGGTGATATACTTGAAGAACTATGTCAACAACTACACGATAAAATTAACTTTGAAATAAACGGTGCTTCTGGAGATTCAACAGCACCAACTTTTAGTGGAAACAATACACGAGTTGATGATTTAGATAAAATGTCAGCTATTAGATTATTAGAACTAAACAAAGATTTTATTGCTAGAGATGTAACGAAATATATTACTGTAAATTATCCTTCATATAGTTTTGATACTACAGCTTGTGAGAGAGATGTAAGAGCTTACATTAACGGATTTATTTATGATTTAATATATACAGGAAATTATCAAACATTAATGAATGGTATGTACTATTCTAACTCTGCTAGATCAGGAGGTTCAATTCTTGAGAACATGTTCTTATTTAGAGATGCAACAGGTTTAAGAAATATGACTGTTAGTGGCTTAACTGGTACATTAGGATCTGCAAACGCATATGGAACCAAACGTCCATCGGCGGGTGCTTATGCATCACTAGATCCAGGATGGGGACCAGACGATGATAGAACATGGATCAAAACAAGATCTCCATATGTACAAGGTGTTACAACATTTGGTACAGCTTGTATTGGTATGAAGGTTGATGGTAACCTACACAATGGCGGTAATGATTCGATCGTTGCTAACGACTTTACGCAGGTTTTAAGTGATGGTATTGGTGCATGGGTTACAAACTTAGGTAGAGCAGAACTTGTTTCTGTGTTCTCATACTACGGACACATTGGATATCTTGCAGAAAATGGTGGTAAGATTAGAGGTACTAATGGTAACTGTTCATACGGTGACAAAGGTGCTGTATCAGAATTTATAGATGTTACAGAAGTACCAATTACAGGTGGAGTTGATAACAGAAAACTAGAAGCACAAATTGGTAGAGCATTAACAGACGGTAGTGCAATTATACACTTCGAATACACTAATGCTGGAAACGCCTACTCAAGTTCATCTTACACTATAACTGGTAACGGTTACGGAGCCGCGATTGCAAATGGAAATTATGCAAACAAAGGTATTTTTGAAATTAGATTAAGAAATCCAGATGATGGATCTACTTATAATGTTAATGACGTTGATCAGGATGGATCTCTTAATGATCCAGATACAGTTGGTGGTAGAGGTTACGTATCAAGTGAAAATACTGCACAGGGCGGTAACTCAAGTAGTATTACACTTTCAAACACTGAAACTGCAAACAGCACAAAATATGTTGGTATGAGAATTGTTATTACAGCTGGTACAGGCGCAGGACAATATGGACAAATTACTGCATATAATCCTGGAACAAAAGTAGCCAGCGTTGCTAAAGAATCAGACAACACTGCCGGGTGGAATACATGGCACCATTCAAACGGTATTGCGGCAACACTTGATGCTACTACACAATATTCAATTGAACCAAGAGTTATATTCTCAGGCGGAGGTGGAACTGGTGCAGTTGCTAGAGCCAAAGTTGCTTCAGGAAGAATAACACAATTCTTTATAATTGATCCTGGTTCTGGATATACTTCAACACCAACAATGACAATAGTTGATCCAAATGAAACTATTGAAGCGCCTTTCCAAATTAGAATAGGGGACGGTGTATTAAAACAACCTACATGGACAAATAGAGGAACTGATTTTGAAACAGCAGGTGGAACAGTAAGCGGTAACGGATATGGAGATATTTTCCAATCAGTTAACTTCTTAAATGCTTATGGATTGACAGACATCCCAGAACCTGGAGCAAACTTAGAAATTGCAGGTGATGATAGGTTCTTCAAAGTTGTTTTTGTTAGAGAGCTGACAGGTAGTGCAGGAAATTATGCGGCAAACTTGCAAGTTTCACCTAACTTAGGAATTGAAAAAGCTCCAATACACGGTGCTAACTTAACTATCAGAAAGAGATTCAGTCAAGTCAGATTAACAGGACATGATTTCTTAGATATTGGTACAGGTAACTTTGCAAGTACAAACTATCCAGGAACTCCTTCAGTACCAGCAGACGCAAACGATGAAGTAACAGAATCCGGTGGAGGTAGAATATTCTACACATCAACTGACCAAGATGGTAACTTTAGAGTTGGTAGATTGTTTAACGTTGAACAATCAACTGGATCAGCGAGCTTGAATACAAGTGCATTTAGCCTAGCAGGACTACAAGAGTTGACACTAGGTGCAGTTGGACTTGGTCAAGGTGGAGCAACTATTAATGAATTTAGTACAGATGGTACGTTTAGTGCAAATTCAGATAATGTTGTTCCGACACAGGCGGCGATAATTACTTACATCAATTCACAAATTGGTGGAGGTTCAAGCAGTCTAAACGTTAACGCAGTAACAGCCGGTAAGATTAACATTACTGGTAATACAATTGGTACAACTGACAATAGTCCGATTACAGTTACTACGGGAATGAACTTTAATGGAGGTGTAGCAGGATCCCCAGTTGCATTCTCGTATTTTGTGAAGTAAAAACAATATGGATAAATATAACTATAGGAGTGAAAAATGGCGTCAGGAATATTAGGATCAACAGATCTTTCTGCAAACAGCGATACCAGTGTGTACACAGTTCCTTCGGACACTTACAGTGTTGTAACGGTTTCTATTTGTAACAGACATAGTACTAATACAGCCAATGTAAGGGTTGCGGTTGCAACAAGTGGCTCACCAGGTGCTTCGGACTACCTCGAATACGATGTAGCAGTAGGACCAAACGGTGTTTTAGAGAGAACAGGTATTGTCGCTCAGGCGGCGAGGCAGGTAATTGTTAGATCGGACCAGGCAAGCGTAACAGCGATTGTCATGGGTATCGAGACAGCAGTACCGGCATAATAAAAAAGGATAGAAAAAAATGGGAAGAAGAATTACAGTAGGTTCACCAGGTTTAACTATACCTTATGGGACAACAGCACAAAGGATTGCTGGAGCAGGTGATGGAGCACTTAGATACAACACAACATTAAACGTGTTGGAACTTTACAGTGTCAGCCAAAGTGCCTGGTTACCAGTTGGTACTTTAAGTGCTAAGACAGTAACTACAACATATTCAGCAAACTCAGGAGAGCAGTTGTTCGTGGATACAAATGGAGGAGGTTTCACTATTACACTTCCTGGTAGCCCGGCTACAGGTGATGTGATAAGATTTTACGATTTACGTAAAACTTTTGATAGTAATAACTTAACCATTGCTAGAAACGGAAGACTAATCCAAGGCGATGCGGCGAATATGACTGTTAACTCAGAAGGCGCGGCGTTTGATTTGGTATATTCAGGTAATAGCTACGGTTGGCGTATCTTTACTGTATAAAATTGTTGGAGAAGGAACCAAATGGCATCATATTCAAGTTATAAAAAAGTAACAACTGACCGTGTTCCAGACGGTGTGATTACTGCGGCAAAGCTGGCTCCAGGAGCAGGTTCTTGTAGACGTGTACAATGGATCTACAATGAGCGTGGTATGAGATGCCACGATTGTGCAAGACAATCAGGTTGTTGTGAACAAGCTAATGGTAAATGCTGTTACTGGTGTGTTCCTGCAAACGTTTATAAAGTAACCTTTGAAATTTGGTCCGGAGGCGGAGGTGGCCCAGGACATACATGCTGTAACTGTTGTTCGTTCTCAGTTGGAGGACACGGCGGCGGTTATGCTTCCCGAACTATTGATACTAATCCTAACTGTAAATACTCAGTTTGTGCAGGCGGCTCATGGCCTTGTGGTAAATCACACACTTGCTCAGCGGGTATGGGATGTCGTTCATATGTAAATGGACACAACTTATCAAACTTTTGTGTTGTAGGTGGTTGTCCGGGGTGGATGTGTAATGGAGATGCGTGGGGACAAAGACACTTAACAAGTCTTTGTGCATCATGTAATATATGTGGAATTTTTGGAGCAGACTTTGGATTTGGTGGATCACCAGGATTCAAAGCTGGAACAACTACTTGTAGATGTCACGGACAAACTTCATGGTCTGGTGCAGGTGCAGGTATAGGAAAATATATGCAAACAAGTACTAACGAGGCATGGTGTGCCTGCGGATGTCATATTAGTTGGCCTGCAGGTGGTGGAACTCCTGGTACTTCTAGCTATTGTAATAATTGGGCCAAGTGTTGTGCTGGTGGATCAGGACAAGGTGGCTCAGGTATCGTAAAGATAACATACGTGTAGGAAAATAGATATGGCAACATACGCAAGTTATAAAACACTAACATCAGAAAATTTTACAGACGGTAGTGTCACCAGTGCAAAATTAGGTCCTGGTGCAGGACATCAGTACTATGTTAAGTGGATTTATAATGAAAGAGGCAAGAGATGTGAGCATTGTGCAGATGCAGGAGACTGTTGTGAACAAGCAAACGGAAAATGTTGTCTTTGGACTGTACCATCAAATGTTAATAAAGTAACCTTTGAGATTTGGTCAGGTGGCGGCGCAGGTGGCGGCGGTACTTGTTGTAATTGTTGTAAACACTCAGCAGGTGGATCAGGTGGTAATTATGGCGTAAGAACTGTTTCAACAAGTGCAGGTTGTACTTATACAATTTGTGCTGGAGGAACTTGGCGCTGTTCTAAAACGCATACATGTGTACCAGGAATGGGATGTCGCTCATACGTGAACGGACACAACTTATCAAACTTTTGTGTTACTGGTGGTTGCCCTGGTTGGATGTGTAATGGTGATGCATGGGGACCGAGACATACTCAAACATGTGCTAACTGTTTAATTTGTGGAATATTTGGAGCAGACTTTGGAATTATGGGATCCACAGGAGTGACAGGAGGACACGGTGGATGTCAATGTAAATCAGCGGACTGGATGCAAACTGGTGTTGCACCATTTGTAGGCAAGCAAGGTGTACACGCACACGCAGAAGCATGGTGTGGTTGTGCATGTTATACTAATTGGCCAGCAGGTGGAGGAATGACAGGAACAAGTTCATATTGTGGAAACTGGGCAAGTTGTTGTGCAGGTGGTAACATGGGCGGATCCGGAATAGTAAAGATAACATACGCATAGGAAAATAAAATGGCAACATACGCAAGTTATAAAAAAGTAGCAACAGACAGCATAGTTGACGGCACTCTTACGGGTGACGATCTAGCCCCAGGAGCAGGTCACAACATGGGTGTACAATGGATCTATAACGAAAGAGGTTATAGATGTCATAACTGTGCAAGACAATCAGGTTGTTGTGAACAAGCTAATGGTAAATGCTGTTACTGGTGTGTGCCAACTGGTGTATCAACTGTTCAATTTGAAATTTGGTCAGGTGGTGGCGGTGGAGCAGGTATGACTTGCTGTAACTGTTGTTCTTTTACAACAGGTGGCTCAGGTGGTAACTACGCATCTAAAACAATTTCTACTTCACCAAATTGCAAGTACACTATTTGTGCGGGAGGTTCATGGCCTTGTGGTAAATCACATGGTTGTGTTCCAGGAATGGGCTGTAAAAGTTATGTTAACGGACACAATCTAAGCAACTTCTGTACAACAGGTGGTTGTTCGGGTTGGATGTGTAACGGAGATGCTTGGGGACCAAGACACTCACATTCATGTTCAAACTGTAATATTTGTGGAATATTTGGAGCAGATTTCGGAATGATGGGATCATCAGGATGGGAGCCAGGACACGGC
>MDTA01147818.1_pt1 | contig 24402 bp, 19 predicted proteins | sample 811151 | NCBI WGS metagenome assembly MDTA01 (sample SAMN05326648, study PRJNA326480) | marine metagenome | isolation source: seawater | place: Indian Ocean: South | collected 2010
CAGCACCAGGATCGGCAGCGCGTCAATCAGGCTAACCGGTGGCGGGGATATCGCTCTGCTGCCAGGTTTCGCCGAGGGTAACTGGTGGGTTCAAGATGCGGCCGCGGCATTGCCAGCTCAGCTGATGAAGGGTGTCGGCGATGGTGGTAAGGTGCTGGATCTCTGCGCTGCGCCAGGCGGGAAAACCGCCCAGCTCGCAACCGCGGGATACAACGTCACCGCCCTCGACATCGCGCCCAGCCGCCTGCAGGTCCTGACGGAAAACCTGTCCCGCCTAAACCTGCAAGTCACGGTGGTTGAAGCCGATCTTCTGTCCTGGAAATCGGAAGTTAAATTCGACGGCATTCTTCTCGATGCGCCTTGTACAGCGACGGGCACGATCCGACGGCATCCAGATATTCCGCTCTTGAAATCCGCGGCGGATGTCACCCGCCAGTCAGATGTTCAGAAAAAATTTCTTGACCGAACCGTCGATCTGGTTCGGGATGGTGGCACGATTATTTACAGTGTGTGTTCGATGGAACGATCAGAAGGCGCCGGTCAGATTGAGGCGTTGCTTGAACGAAACCCGGACGTGGCCATCGATGCTATCGCGCCGGACGAGCTGCGCGGTTTTGAGACCTGCATCCAACCGGAAGGCTGGGTTCAGACGACGCCCGCCCATTTGTCAGATCAAGGCGGCGTGGACGGATTTTTTATCGCTAGACTACGTAAAAAATGATGAATCGGGGCCGTCGTTTGCTTGCTGCGGCTCGGTCAACCTGATACCTAACCGCCGTGCAGAAACCCATCAGAATTGCCCCGTCGATCCTATCAGCTGACTTCGCAGCGCTGGGCGACGAAGTGCGCGCGATAACCCGTGCCGGCGCGGATTACATCCATGTGGATGTAATGGATGGCCACTTCGTTCCGAACATCACGATCGGGCCAGATGTGGTGAAGTCGTTGCGCAAGACCAGCAAGAAGCCGTTCGACGTGCATCTGATGATTGCGCCTGTCGACGCTTACATCCCGGCCTTTGCGGAGGCCGGCTCGGACATCATTACCGTACACGAGGAAGCCGGCCCACATTTGCACCGGACGATTCAGCTGATCAAATCGCTGGGTAAAAAGGCAGGCGTGTCGATAAATCCGGCCACGCCCGCATCGGCGGTCTTCGAAGTATTGGAAGACATCGATCTCGTCCTTGTGATGAGCGTCAACCCCGGCTTCGGCGGGCAAAAATTCATTCCAGGCTCAATCGCCAAGATCGAAGCGCTACGCGAGGCGATTGACGCGACGGGCCGGGAAATCGATCTGGAAGTCGATGGCGGCATCGATCCAGTCACGGCGAAGGTAGCAATAAAAGCCGGCGCCGACGTCTTGGTCGCCGGCTCGGCAACGTTCAAGGGCGGCCGACATCGATATGCTGCGAATATCCGAAGACTTCGCGGCGGTAAATGAACGTGGCGAGCGACACACTGACGGAAGAAAATTCGGCAGCAGCGAAGAGTAAAACACAGAGTAATCGGGCCGGACGGAAAATGCCGCGTCTCAGCCAAAACGAAATTGGAGAAAACTTACGCACGGGTGTTTACTGGATCGCACGGCTGTGGTTCCGTGGCGTGTTTTACGGACGCACCCTGCGCGGACGGCGCCCGCAGGCACTGACCATGATCCCGGAAGAAAACTGGCCGGGAAGGTCGGACCGCGGCGCCCGGCTGGTCGACGGGCGGTTCCGGTTTCTGAATCATACGGTTTCTGCGGAAGACTTGGCCGCCGGCAAGTCGGATACAGGCCCGTCTTGGCAGGTCGAGTATCACAGCTTCGACTGGCTACGCGATATGCGCGCCGTCGGAACGGAAGCCGCACGCGTACGGGCGCGTACCTATATGACGGAATGGATGGTCGCGAACCAGAAATGGCATCCCGTCAGCTGGCGGCCGGATGTACTGGCACGGCGCGTCTGTAACTGGCTGACCTATGCGGAATTCGTTTCCAGCGGCGCAGACGGGGATTTCGCCGAAAAATTCCTCGACAATATCGCCCGGCAGATCCGGCACCTGAGGCGTGCGGGCCGCTTTGTTCCCAACGGGGTCGACCGCATGTTGGTCACCAAGTCGCTGATCTACGCTGCGCTCTGCCTGCCCAACAGCATCCGGTTCGTGCCGCGCCAGATCAGGGCCGCCGCGAGAATGAGCGAAGTGCAGATCCTGCCCGACGGCGGACATATCGAACGAAATCCGCTGTCTCAGGTGGAGGCGCTGCGCCATCTTATAGACATCCGGTCGGTGCTGACCACGGCAACGATCGAGATACCGGAAGCCTTGCAGCGGGCGATCGACCGGGCCGCGCCCATGCTGCGGTTCTATCGTCATGGAGATGGCGGTTTCGCGCTCTTTAATGGCAGCACGGAAAGCGAACCCTGGCTTATCGACGTGGTACTCACCAAGGCAAAAGCCCGAGGCAAACCCCTGACCTCCGCCCCTCATACCGGGTTTGAACGTGTTTCCGTCAACCGCACGCTGGTGATTGCAGACGCCGGCGCGCCGTCGCGGACCGGCTTTGGCGCGCACGCAGGCACTCTGAGCTTCGAGATGAGCGTCGACAAACAGCGCGTCATCGTCAACTGCGGCGCCTATGCCGGGCGGGACGCGACGTGGCGGCTGGCTCAGCGTGCGACCGCTGCCCACTCGACGCTAGTGGTAGACGACAGAAACTCGTTCGAGATACGAGAAGACGGTACCATCGGAGGCCAAGGCGCAAACGTCATGGCGGAGCGGCTAGAGGCCGACGGCAACACTTGGATTGATATGTCTCATGACGGGTATACGGCGAGTCACGGGATCAGCCACCGTCGCCGCATCTATGTGAATGCATCTGGGTTGGATGTTCGTGGTGAAGACACGTTGGACGGATCAGGGGAACACAAGTTTTCGATCCGTTTTCACCTCCATCCGTCAGTAAAAGCGTCTCTGGTCCAGGACGGCGCCTCGGTATTATTGAGACTGCCCGACAAATCAGGCTGGCGGATGCGGTGTTCTGGGGGAATCGCGTCTCTGCAGGAAAGCATCTATCTCGGAGACGGCCAGGAGACACGGCGCACCGAGCAGATCGTGATCGCGGGCGCGTCGCAACAAGGCGCCGCTCAGGTCAAATGGGCGCTGACGAAACTTACCGGAAAATAGAAGCCGGGCGAACGCCGGCGGCAATCACAGCTGCCAGCGTCGATAGCCTGCGGGCAGGTCGGTCGTGCGCCACATGCCTTTGACGTCGGCGATGACGGCGTCGTCCACAACCAGCTTCGCGAAGTCGGCCGCCGTGTAGGCGGCGTATTCCTCGTGCGCCACCGCGCCGAGGACGCAGTGGTAATCGGATGCATCGCCAAGTGATCGCATCAGATCGACATTGTATTCGCGTTTGGCTTCGTCCGCGTCGGCGAAACAATCGTGGACGTCCACCTCGAACCCACGCACCTGCAGCGCGGTGACGATATCAATCACCCGGGAATTGCGCAGGTCGGGAACGTTCTCCTTGAATGTCAACCCGAGAACCAGAATGCGCGCGCCGGCGCCTTGGCCCTGCTGGGCAAGTTCGGAGGCGATGCATTCGGCAACGTAAGGCCCCATCGCGTCATTTATCCGCCGCCCCGCCAGAACGATTTCGGGATGATGGCCGACAGCGACCGCAGCATGCGCGAGATAGAACGGATCAACACCGATGCAGTGACCACCCACCAGACCGGGGCGGAAATCCAAGAAATTCCATTTCGTACCAGCGGCTTCGAGAACGTCGTGGATCGAAATACCCATCTTGTGAAAGATGGTCGCAACCTCGTTCACGAAGGCTATATTGATATCGCGCTGGGCGTTTTCAATAACCTTGGCCGCTTCGGCCGTCTTGATGTCGGCCGCCGGGAACACCCCGCCGGACGTGATCGCGCTGTACATTTCGCAGAGTTCTTCGGTAACCTCCGGCGTCTGGCCGGCAACGACCTTGGTAATTCTGTCGACGGTATGCTCCCGGTCGCCAGGGTTGATGCGTTCGGGCGAATACCCGAGGAAAAAGTTCTTGCCGCACTCAAGGCCCGACGCCTGTTCGAGGATCGGCCCGCATACATCCTCCGTAACACCGGGATAGACCGTGCTCTCATAGACGACAACCGCACCCGTGGACATAACCTCGCCAACAATCTTGCTGGCCCCGCGCACAGCGCCAAGATCCGGTTGATTATTCGCGGCAACCGGTGTCGGGACGGTCACGATATAGACGTCCGCATCGTTGATGTCGCCGGTATCGGCAGAGTAGACGAGCGTGCTTTCCTTCAGACGCTCGGACACTACTTCCCGGGTCCTGTCCTCACCGCCCTCAAGCTCCCTTACCCGCTCGGTGTCGATATCGAAACCAATCACCGTATAGCTGCGGGCCAGTGCGACTGCTAGTGGAAGGCCGACATAGCCCAATCCGACGACAACGATTTTGGTGCTCTTATCCATGAGCGCCCTTCTACTATAAAAACGGCGTTCGTCTAGTGTGAATGGTCCGTTCTGTCAATCAAGCTGGTTGCCGGCCTCCGTATCCTGAGGCGGCCAAATGCCGGCAACGCGCGCAGGCTGGAACCGCAAACGGGATTCATAACATGAACGCCTTATGCCGAATCACTTTGTGTGGCATGGTAATTCTTCGGTTGTTATCGAGAGATCCGTGGCAAATTTGAAAAAATCAGACCTTGACGTTCACACTGTGAACAAATAGACCTCGACGATCGGCACGGTGCGCCGTTCATTTCATGAACAATGCGGACGCAATGAAATCGACATGGCTCAGGGCAATAGCAACAAGACGAACGAGGTCGACGCGAACACCATTACGCTTGGGGTTCTGACGGCGATCGAAGAGGATGATCGGGCGACCCAGCGCGCGATTTCCGAAGACCTCGGCATCGCGCTCGGCCTGACCAACGCGTATCTCCGGCGCTGCGTGAAAAAAGGCTTTGTAAAAGTTCGCCAGATTCCAGCGAACAGGTACGCCTATTACCTGACGCCACAGGGTTTCGCCGAGAAAAGCCGTTTGACCGCGGAATATCTCTCAATCTCCTTCAATTTTTTCCGTTCATCACGTGAACAATGCGCCGGGCTGTTCGACGTCTGCGACAAAAACCGCTGGTCCCGGGTCGCCCTTGCTGGGTGCGGCGATCTGGCGGAAATCGCAACGCTGTGCCAGCGCGAGGGCTCCGACGTGGAAATAATCGGTATCATCAATACATCGGAAGACGGCGACGCGCCGCAGCGTTTCGCCGGCCTCCCCGTTGTCGACCGCCTGACTGATCTAGCGAAAGTACATGCCGTGATCGTGACGGATATCGTGAATGCCCAGAAAGTCTATGACCTCTTGAGCAAGGCGATCCCGCCCGAGCGCGTCCTGACCGCCCCGCTTCTCAAGGTCTCGCGAGAACTGCCGAGGCTGATTGATGACTGAGAGCCCGGTAGCAGGGTCGACCCGCTGGTTTGTCGCGAAAACGCGGCCCAACGGCGAACAGAAGGCCCAGTTTCATCTTCAGCGCCAGGGGTTTGAGGTTTACCTTCCCCAGTTCCTGCGCCGCATCAGCCATGCCCGCCGCACATCCTGGCAGCCCCGACCGCTGTTCCCCAGCTATTTGTTTGTCGCTATGTCGGAAACGCAACAGCGCTGGCGAGCCATCAATTCGACCATCGGGATATCCCATCTGATCTGCGATGACCGCGGCCCCGTCGCGGTGCCGCTAGGCGTGGTAGACGAGCTTCGTAACGCGGAGGACGAACGGGGTCTAGTGCTTACCGGCCGAAAGGTTCCCTTCAAAAAAGGCGCTGCTGTGCAGATCATGTCCGGCGCGTTCGCCGCCCATATCGGACGGTTCGAAGACACGACCGACGACGAACGTGTCGTCATCCTGCTTGAACTGCTTGGCCGGGAAGTCCGCGCCGCGGTGAAACTGGACGCCATAACCGCGCACGCCTGACGTTCGCGAAACAAACTGTCACGATGCAGCCGGGGCGACGCGATTCACCTCGGCTGCGGTAGCGTGAAAAAACGACGTCAATACCCCCACGCCAACCATCCAAACCGTTCCCATCTTCGTTCAAGCACGCATGAGCTCGCTCCCTCCCAGACAGGGTTTGTATTCGTGCAGCTTGTTTGGCCGAAGGTAGTCGCGTTCCACGGCTGCAATCCTGCTCATCGCACACATGAAGCTATTCAGATCGCGGCAACAGATCGGCGCTAATGTCCGGCTAGTTTGGTATTGTTCATCGATTGAAGTCGTCTCTAATCGCGATGTTAAAGGTCTTTATTTCATGGCTACGCATGGAAAGATCCAAGGCTTGGTCGGGTTCTCAAAAAACGGTGTCGCTTTTGACGAGCCGGGTGGCTCTGATCTGACCTTGGATAAAGAAAACGAGACGCGAGAAAATCGATAGAGAAACTGTACCAATACAACCGTGCACTCTACCGAAGAGAAGACCGCCCGACTAAGAAAGTCAGAACGGCCGGAAACAGCGAAGAAATACCCACGATGACACTCAAAAAACACACGGCCTGACACGTGCCATTTTTGTCGTCATTCGGTCGGCTGCCCGGTACTTCATTTGCATTGGCGCTTGTCGTTCTTTCCGGGCTCGCGGAAGGGATCGGCCTAGCGCTGTTCGTGCCGCTCCTCAACCTGATGTTTCAGGGGGGAGAGCAAACCCTCGGTTTCCCATTCGATCGAATTCAACTCGCGTTTGATTTGATTGGTGTTTCGGTAACGCTACCGCCGATGCTCGCGATCATTTTCTTACTTATCATAACATCTCTTGGCATCAATTTTATTCAGCGCCGCATGATTGTCAGGATCCGGCTCCAGTTTTCCCGTGATGCCCGCCGCGAGTACGTCGGTGCTCTCTATAGCGCGGATTGGCCCTATATATCAGGCAAATCGCACGGCGACGCCTTTAACGAATTCCTCAACGAGTGTAACCGCGCCTCTTTAGCTCTCCAGTATCAGTTGCTCTCTGTGGCGAGTGCAATACAGATCGCGATATATGTTGGTGTTTCGGCGATGGTGTCTTGGCAACACACCCTGGTCACCCTCGCCTTCGGCGGGGTGATTTTTGGAATTGTGAGACCCCTTCAGCTCCAAGCGCGGGAACTCGGCGACAAACAGACCACTGCAAACCGAAATCTAAGTTTTTATATCATCGATTTTTTGAGGGGCGCGAAAATCATAAAGTCGACGGCGAATGAAGGCCGGGTTATCGGGGAATTATGGGATCATGTTGATGCTGAATACAACGTCTCCTCCCGACAAGAGATAAATGGTCTACAGATTTATTTTGTGGTTCAGGCTCTACCGGTCGTTTTGATTGCGGGGTTGATAGGGCTCTCTCACTATGCGTTCACACCAAACGCGTCGATGACAATCGGCTTCCTTCTAATCCTTTCGAGGATCGCGCCGAGGCTTGCTCAGTTTCAGCAGTCTTCCCAAAGCTATAACACCGCCCGCCCAGCACTTCCTATAGTCGACAGGGTCATCGAGGAGGCCAGACAAAACGCAGAGAAAGCGGGCAACGATGGAATAGCTTTCACGCAAATTACCGAAGCAATAGTTCTTAATGAGGTTTCATTCCGATACCCCACCCGGGAGTCATTCACTTTAAGCGGGGTGTCGATTGAGATTCCGCGTCAAAAGATGGTCGCGATTGTCGGGTCTTCCGGCGCCGGTAAATCCACTATCATGGACATGCTCGCGGGTCTTAGAATGCCCGATGACGGCAAGATCACGATCGACAAGAAACCCCTTGGTGAATATGATCTCACAAGCTGGCGGAAACGAATTGGATACGTTGCCCAGGACTTGGTGGTATTCAATGATACACTGGCAAACAACGTCACATTTTCCTGTCCCGGGGCAACGGAGGGCGATATCCGGGAAGCGCTCGAAATTGCTCGGCTGAGCAAATTAATAGAAGAGCTCCCAGAGGGCCTCCAGACGATGATCGGCGAAAACGGTATTCGTTTGTCCGGTGGCCAGCGCCAACGCTTGGCAATCGCTCGGGCAATCATTGGAAAACCGGAACTGCTTTTGCTGGACGAGGCGACCAGTGCACTCGACAATGAGTCTGAACGCCTGGTTCAACAAGCGCTGGAGGCGATTGCCAAGGAATTCACGCTTGTGGTCATTGCACACCGGCTAACGACCGTGCGACATGCCGATATAATATACGTGATGGAAGGAGGTCAGGTCGTTCAGACCGGAAAATATAATGACCTAGTGGCCCAAGATGGCATTTTCCGGCAACTGCATTCGGCGGGTTTTGAGTGAAATGGTAATTTGGATCACTGGCTTGTCCGGGTCGGGAAAATCAACTATCGGGCGTGAAGTCTGGAGACGGTGGAGAGAGCTAGCCCCAAATACCGTCTGGCTTGACGGGGACGAAATTCGTGACGCACTAGGTCTGGATGGAGACAGTTACTACTATACTTTGGAAGGCCGTCGCGAAGTTGCCCACCGCATCACGACCCTCTGTCGATTGCTGGATTGCCAGCAGATTAACGTGGTGTGTTGCACGATCTCTCTGTTTGACGAGATTCACATCCGCAATCGTCAAGAGTTGTCCAAATATTTCGAAGTTTTTATCGACGTGCCGATCGAAGTGCTCAAAACGAGAGACAAAAAAAATCTATATGATGGCAGCCAGACGAATGTCGTTGGCCTCGACCTTCCGTTTGCCGTGCCTACTTCGCCGCACCTGACGATAGACAACACCTTAGAGCGGATGGAGCTCGGACACTTTGCGCGCAAGATCTGCGCCTTGGCTGCCATCACATGACCAGCGCACCAGTCCTCAAACCCGCCCGGGAAGCGTTTACTTTCGGTACCAAGGCCCAGACCCTTGATAGGCTGTCAGGGCGGCTTAGTCTCTCGAGATTATGTCAGCAATACGTGTTCAATACGAACGCTTGGCGTGCCGATCGAAATATCGTCCTAAACCGCATAGCGCAGACGTTTCCGGGTGAAACGATCGTTGTTCGATCTAGCGCGGCAGGCGAAGACAGCGAGTTAGAGTCTATGGCAGGGGCTTATGAGAGCGTTGTAAACGTTGAGCCCGCGCATCACGCGATCGCGGAAGCCGTTGAGCGTGTAATCGCCTCATACGGAGAGTTGTCGGCGCCTCAGGAAATACTGGTTCAGAAAATGGTGGAAGATGTTGCGATCTCCGGCGTGATCCTATCCCGTGACTTGGATACCGGTGGTCCCTACTACGTTCTGAACTATGACGACTTTAGTGGCCGTACCGATACAGTTACGGGTGGCGGCGAAAGCAAAATTATCCAGGTCCAACGCTCCCGCCCAGACGCCCTGAAATCTGAGCGGATGCGACACCTTGTGAAGATCATGTCGGAGATTGAGGGCGTAACGGGTAGCAGCGAACTAGACGTCGAGTTCTGCGCGCAGTCGGATATGACCGTTTACGTGCTCCAGGTTCGGCCTCTCGCAGCGAGACATAAGTGGGATACGCCGGAGGATGTTGAAATTGAGTCGGCGCTCGCTTTGTTACGTGAAGAGTTACCTAAAATTATGGGACCAGTATCGGGGGCCGTCGGTTCCAGAACTATTTTTGGGGTTATGCCAGACTGGAATCCAGCCGAAATGATTGGGCGGACGCCCAGACGCCTCGCGACGTCTATATACCGAGAGATTATTACCGACTCGATCTGGTCAAAAGCCCGAGCCGAGATGGGGTATCGTTCAGTCGACGCGCCACTCATGAAGACACTAATTGAACGCCCTTATATCGATGTCCGGCTCAGTTTGAACTCTTTCTTACCGGCATCTATAGACGATACATTGGCGGGACGGATCGTGGACTGGCAGCTTGATCGTCTAGCCGCGGCGCCAACCTCGCACGACAAGATTGAATTCGGCGTTGCGGCGACATGCTTGGATCCTTCGTTTCCTGACTACATGGTCGAGATGAGGGAAGCCGGGTTTACCGCAGGTGACACGGATGCCTTCCGACAGGGTCTTGCGGACATCACCGACGCTGCCGTCAGCGCAGGAGCGGACGGCATAGCCGCGTATGCTGCCGAACCGGAAACTCTTCTTTCCCATGTTGCACACCAGTCGGGGGAAGCCTCTCCGTCAGGCGCCGAGCAGCTGCTGAAACTCACGGCGCAAAACGGAACACTCCCGTTTTCGATTCTGGCGCGCCACGCATTTATAGCTGTATCTTTCCTAAGGGGTCTTGTCGAGAAAGGTGCGATGAGCCAATTGGAATCCCACCGCTTCTTGATGTCGATCCAGAGTGTTGCATCGCAATTTAGGGAAGATACAGCCAATCTTCTGGCAGGAAGGCTGGAGCGTGAACAATATCTCGAAACCTACGGACACCTTCGTCCGGGCACATACGATATTCAAGTCCGGCGCTACGATGAACACCCCGAAATGTATTTGAAACAGACCGCTGTCGACGTCGTTCATTCGCATCCAATGTTATTCGACCTTCCATTGGAAACCGGTAAAGCCATCGACAGGTGTCTCAGCGACCTGGGATTCGGAATTTCGGCACCGGAGTTAGTTTCTTATATGTCGGCGGCTATCGCCGCGCGGGAGAGAGCGAAGTTCGCGTTTACCCGCGGCGTTAGCGATTCTCTACGAGAACTATGCGACTGGGGGACAGCAATCGGGGTGTCGCGGCAGGATCTTGCGAACATAAAGCTATCGGATTTGATCGGAGCCGGAGAGGATCCCTCGAAATTGTCTGAGTATTCGGCTGCCGGACGCGCCGCGCATCGGCTGTCGCAGGCAACACTGCTGCATCACCTAATTATGTCGCCTGAAGAGATCGACATCGTATATCCAGCGCGGAGCGAGCCTACATATATCGGCAAGGATACTGTTATCGCGCGCGCCGCTACTTTGACCTCGAACGAAACGCCGGATCTTAATGGTGCGATTGTTCTTATCGAAAGTGCTGACCCAGGTTATGACTGGATTTTCACTCATGCAATTGCGGGCCTAGTAACCAAATACGGTGGCGCAAATTCGCACATGGCCATTCGGTGCGCGGAATTTGGTCTTCCCGCGGCAATCGGATGTGGTGAGAGAATTTTCGAGGGTCTTAAACATGCCGGTATGCTTGAGCTCGACTGCAGTGCACGGCGTCTATCGGCGCATTGAACAGAGTTACTTCAATTATGATCGAGATAAGAAAGAAAACTGGTTTGTGTCTCCAGTGAAAACTTTAATCAGTATGGCTACGCGATATAATTTCCAAATTCATGGGCTGTGGATTGAATGAATCACAAGTACAGCGGACATTCATGCTCAGGCCGTCGCGGACGATCCCTCAGGCCATGCCATCCCGCGAACCGTCGCATAACCATAAGTTCCTCATTCGATGAGACCGGCTCGGAATTGACGGTGAAAAAGCGGCCGCTTAATTAGTCCACCGGCCGTCCATTGAACTGAAAATGGGAATAAAATTGGTTAACGCCGCCCCTTCTTGCTCAGCCATTATGGTGTCCACTAAATGCTCGTAGCATTGAGCATGCGCGTTACTGAAGCCGAAAACTACATCGAATTCCGCGACAGTATCAGTCATGACTGGATCGCACGACTTGATAGCTGGGGTTTTACTGCAGTGCCTGTCCCGAACGGCGGAGACCCTATAGCACTTCTTAAGGAGCTCAAGCCCAGTTTGCTGATACTGACGGGAGGCGAAGATCTAGGCGTATTTCCCAAGAGAGATGCAAGTGAACAAAAATTACTGGGTGCGGCCATGGAGTCGGGTACACCTGTGCTCGGCGTTTGCCGCGGACTTCAATTAATCAACCAAGCTTTCGGAGGCCACCTTAACTCCATCGAGGGGCACATTGCAGTGGATCACGAGGTGCAAATTTCCGAATGCTGGGTGTCTTACTATGGCACGCGTACCACGGTTAATTCGTACCATGGCGCTTGTATTTCCGCGGCAGGGCTGGCGTCAGAATTAGAGTGCGCGGTCGTCGATGCCGACGGGAATATTGAGGGGGCTTTCGTGCCCGGAAAACCGGTCGCAGGCATTATGTGGCATCCCGAGCGTCGGGGTGCTCCTGATGCTGATCGGAAGATGATTTCCGATCTCGTCGCGCGTGGGATAAGGCACGGATGAAAGCACTTCTTTTGGCCGCAGGGCGAGGCAGCAGGCTCGGCAAACATACTGCTGACCAACCCAAATGTCTTACCAGAATAGGCGAACGGAGCCTGATCGAGCGACAGATCGAAACCCTTCGCGGCGCAGGAATAGATGAAATCGTCGTAGCGACTGGATACCGCGCAGAAATGCTTGAATTTGAGGGCATTCAGTATGTCCATAATCCCGACTGGGCGACCACTAACATGGTCGAAACTCTGTTTTGCGCCGAGGAACACCTCACTGACGACGTGATCGTTGCTTATGCGGATATAATCTACGAACCGTGCGTCCTTCGCGCGCTTATTGAGTCGCCTCATGATGTCTCCGTCGTAGTCGACCGGCAGTGGAGAAACTACTGGGAACACCGATTTGATGAGCCTTTGTCAGACGCAGAATCGATGAGAATCAGCGAAAATGGACAAATTCTCGAGCTGGGCCAGGCGGTTACCGATATCGAGAAAATTCAGGCGCAGTACATTGGATTGACGCGGTTCCGGCACGGTGGGTTAGAGTCGTTACGCGCTGCCCGTCACGCACTAGGGGAAATACCGCGTGACTGGATGCAGCTGCGCCTTGTTCGCCAAGCATACATGACTGATCTACTGATGGAGTTGATCCTCAGAGATTGCGAAGTTTACGCCGTATTTATAGACGGTGGATGGCTGGAAATTGACACGGAAAATGATTTGTCTGGCGCCGCTGCCATGTGGGCTGACGGCTCAATAAAAATATTTTTTGATCCGTCAGCAACCTAGAGAAAAAAATGAGATATCCAACCACCGAAAACACACTCTCTCAAATCGTTTGCGGCTGAAGCAACTAACAGATGCCGCGGCCACCGCGAGAATTTTCCTCAAGAGATATGTATGAACAGCTGCCCCTTAGCCACGTAAAACGCCTGAACCGTTTAAAATGGTATCTCAGTTCTAACAAGTCAGAAATCCTGCATACCACGCTCCCCAGAACTAAGCATTGCGTTGTCAATTAATCGGGCGAACTTCATGGCGACTCTGACGTTGCTAAACGAGGTGGAGAGCTGGCAGGTGGCGACGAACCGGAAAAAGTTGGTCATGAGCAGCTCCAACGTGGTCGCTCACGGCCGATGCATCAACTTTCAGATGGCTGAGATCGTCAGGTCGCGTGATTTGTTCCGAGAAATCCTACGGCCGGCCGACAAACTACGAAGACCAACTTTGGCGGCGGCGTGAACTGAGAAAAGAGCAGGGCGTCGAAGAACAAGGTGTGCCCGAATGAATTGGATTCAATCGCAATAGGGCGCCAAGGCCGCCAAGGATTATAGGTTCGGCCCGGCAGGCAAGATCGCGCTTTGTCGTTCGATTGCGCAGCCGGCTCACCTATCATTTGGGCCGGCAGTAGGAGTGATACTATGAATTTCTATTCAAAATTAGATTTGCCAAATGGCAATTAATTAGCTCCAGAGATCAACCCTTGCTCATTAAAATGAAATGCTCCACATAAACCACACAGATACACAATCGAGGAAACTTGCAGTGGATCCTGCTGACGCCATTGTTTCGCGCTTTGATATGCGCATGCTGCGTATTCTGCAGAACCGGTTTCCTTACAAGCATTGTTGGGATTTGTTGGCAATTGGCCAAATTCTACTTCGGAAGGATCTTAGCCTCCAACAAAAACGTCGATGTATGCAATTTTATGTCGACCCCGGTCCGATAAGAAATCTCTACGCAACATTGACACGTAGCGGCTCTCACTGGTCAATCTTGGGGCTAACCATAGCAAAAGATTTGGCTGACGGCGGCGACGGCGAGTATTGGTTATCCAATGAGATATGGCGTCTGAAATATGGCGTTCGCTACTTGAAATTCGATTGGAGGGTTCCTACCGGGGAAATCTTTGACGAAAAAACTTGGGGCGTTCCCGTACATAACCCCATGCTTTTTCACAGCCATCATCCGTATTTCAGAATTCGTTCCTCTGTCCTAAAGAAAATGAAAATTGTCATCTCTTTGCGAAGCATCCACGAAAGCATGGAGTCTAAATTTTTTAAGCTTGGAAAAATCCCGGACCAACCCGACAACGAGGATGAGGAAAATTTTCGCTGGATACCTCTAGCGGAAGACGCTATCGAGTTTTACAATAGTTGGGGGGATGTTGTTCGCTGGCACCCCAACTGTCGCGTTTACAAGTATGAAGATCTTCTCGCAGATCCAATAGATTGCCATAAGGAAATCTCTGATTTTTGGGGATTGAATATTCCTCGCTCGTGTATAAGCGATGCGTTTAAAGCCATCACAAAAGAAAAAATGAAAGAGAAAATTACCGCATCTAATAATGAACTCCAGACCCGTGTTTCATATCGTTCGAAGTCATCAAAAATTTCACCGCAAAAGAAGAAAAAAATTGATGAACTAATCGATAGGAAACTCGTTTATGATTTTGGCTACGGCTTAAATAGATAAGTCATATCGATTTTTTTATACAAGATTAACCAATTCAATGCGTTAACAACGCATGATAAGGAGCTTTTGTTATGCCCCTGAACTTAATCAAAAAATGCTTACAAAGCCGTTTTAAGACTACCGATGAGTTATACAGAAAACGCTCTCGCTGGGGCGAAATAAACGAAATGTTTGGACGCCAAATTATCTCGTCAGATAGCTTTCGTTACAACATTCCTTTTATCAGCAATCCTCTCCGGGGAAGCGGTGAAAAAAATAAATGGTTGAGCAGTGATACTCTTTTTTATGAGTATCAAGACGACGCGCGTCGCGCAGAGGCGCTTCGGCGGTTTGAATTTATGTACACCATGGTTAAAGACCGTATTTCAAAAGACACGAAAATCCTCGATGTCGGATGCAATACCGGGTTTTTCCTCGACCAGTGGCACCAAAGGGGTTTCACAGACCTTCACGGCCTAGATCCGCAAAAAGTTGCAGTTGAGTACGGGCGCAAGCATCGCCCACATTTGAACATCCGACACGGCTTCTTTGGCCCGAAGGGCAACGACATCCGCTGCGATCTTATGGTTTGGTTTGGCTCCATTTTCCGCGTTCCTTACGGTGATGGACTTTTTGAGGCCATTGACCGGTCTGCTAGGAAATATGTCCTGATCTGGGTACAGGAGTCCTTGGATGATTTTAATCGGGACCTACACGTCGGGTTGGCCAAGAAAGGTTTTCTCTGCATCGAAAAGCTTACCGTTACTCCGGACTATCAACCCATAGGTCTGGAAAATACGGACGGACCACTGCTGGAGCTTACGGAAGAAAAAACCAAACGAAACTTTCATAGCCACTTCCTGTTCCGTCGAATTGAACCCCAGGAAAACTAGAGTCCGGTTACGGAATAGTTCGGTGGCTGCCGCCATGCCAAGCGTCGCCTCTTCCGACATCGCGCTATCACCTGATGGCCACGTTCAGGAATTAGCGCTCCTGTTTTGAGAACATATACTCTTGAACTGTTTTCGCTGGAACACATCATAGATGCCGCGGCCATGATGAGCGTAATCCTCAAGGGAGATATCTACGAGCGCAGGCCACTTAGCCTTGAAAAACGCCCAAAATGTGTGAGATTTTATTTCGATTGCGACGGCATGAAACTTTTGAATGTCGTGTTGTATAGAACCGGATCGGATTGTTCGGAATCGGGGATCCCGCCGTCTATTAACCTGGCCAACGGCGGTGATGGAGAATACCGGCTAGTTGAACATGATTTAGGCTGCTATGGATACTAATAACCAGCCCTCAATGGTCAATTCGGAGAGATATTCTGGTGGTTCGAAACAGAATGGGCAGGCGCCTCTACTAGGTTTATCCGAAGCGCGGGACAATGCGTAAAACAATTAGACTTGGATGCTTAGCAAAACAGTTGTGCGCCCTATCTTGGGAATATGAAGCTTTCAGTCAGCGTGAGGGAGTTTCCAGATCGGTGATTTTTGCTTCCCCTGTCTAAGCCAGAGTGGCCATTGGCCGCAGAGCTGGCTTGGCTTAAAGCCTCACCGAGTTAGGCTTAATGGTTGCCGTCAACCCTTCGTTTCAGAAACCGCTATCGAACGCGAGTTCGACCAATGGCTCGGATCCGGATGGACCGCCAAAACTATTGGGCGGGTAAAACCTAGCTACCTGAGATGACGTCGTTTCCCAATATCATATTTCTCAGCGCGGACGCGGTGCGCGCGGATCATACGTCGTTATGCGGATACCCGCGCAAGACCACGCCTTCCCTTGAACGACTCGCAGAACAATCACTTGTCTGTGACAATGCCTTTTCTCTCGCACCTTTCACGCAGCCTGCGAGTGTGCAAACCTTTACGTCGAGCCGGCCGCTCTCCTACGGTGGATACGACGGTGGGGCGCTAGGGCGCCCGCCGTCCCTTTTTCGTCACTTTCGCGATGCTGGGTACCAGACTTATGCACTTAGCACCCTGCATTGGGTAAATCGGTATTTTGGATACGGCGACGGTCTGGATGTCGAGCATCAGCTCTACACTCTGAACACCGTTGCCGGCGTCGCCGTTGCGATTACTAGAAATTCGATCGCCGGTTTCATCGCGGGAAAGACTCCTGAAGCGGAGATGTTGGATGTGGTTCGTCCCGTCTTCGATGACATGTTCGTAAATTGCATCGATTATTGCGATCAACGGCTCATCACAGAAACCCGGGATCGCGAGGATTTCGCACATTCTCTCCTGATCAACGCTGAGTACGACTTCCGCAAAGTGCGGAAAATTCTGGAGAAACACCAAGCGTCTTTCTCGTGCGATCCGGTAGGCTATATTAGAAACTGGTTCCAGACCATTCCCAGGTCACACGAATGGCTAGGCCGTGAATGGTACTACTGCCGTAAGCCCACAAAACTGGTCAGCGAGGCCTTCGTCAGAGGGAATGCCGCGATACGCCGACGTTTCAGTCCCGACAGCGCGATGATCCGTGTTAACCGCTTCAAACAATATGTCGATGCACCGTCATTGGGGAACAAGATCATTGATCTTCTTCAGAAGCATGACCGGCGTAAGCCCTTATTGCTTTGGGCGCACTTTATGGACACACATCTTCCCTATGTTTCGGGAAGCGGCAAGCGCTGGTGGCGCGAAACACCTCGTTATTTGAGAGCGACCGGTCATGACCCCGGTATTCATCCCGCCATCTCATTTCGCCCGGAGCTTCCTCGTGACGAAGGGGAATGGGAGGCACTGTCTGCACTCTACGATGCGTCTATTCTAGGCGTGGACGAGCAGATTGGAAGGATAGCCGACGCAGTCGATGAATTAGGGCTAGGCAGTGACACTATCATCGCGTTTTGCGGCGATCACGGTGAAGAACTGGGTGAACACGGTAATCATTCGCACTACTTTCTTCCCTACGAACACAATATCGGTATACCGATGTTGTATCGAACTTCGGATGGAAAATCGGCGCGTATAAAGGGACTTACGACATTGCTGGACGTCGCTCCGACGCTCTCGGCCCTCGCGGGCCTGCCGCCGAACCCGAAGTGGGAAGGATGCCCAGTAACGGACAAATCCATCGGTGCTAGAGATCATGTGATCGTGGAGTGCTTCTACGGAGGAAACTGTCTTTTTCAAGACCGTCCGATATACATCGGCGTCCGTACCCATGCCCATAAATACTTCTGGAAGGAATATCGGGACCCTAAAGACTGGCAAAGCCAAGAGGGGGATGAGCTTTACGACCTCATTGCCGACCCGGGTGAGCAAGACAACATCTATAGGCCAGATCATCCCGCATTACAGCAATTGCAACAGTTCGTCGCAAACCGCCTTGCCGAAATTCCGGAAGTCGATCACCAGAGAATCGTTCGTGCGTTCGGCGAGTCCATAGCGGCGGCGGCCGCCTAGTGCCAATGCGATTGGCCGTTTCAAATATCGCGTTGCCAGCATTCGATCACGTCGAACAGTTTTATGCGCTCGCTGAACTGGGCCTCACAGGCGTCGAAATCGCACCTTCCCGCGCCTGGGAGCAAACCTGGCACGGCCTTTCGGCAGAGCAAGTCAGCACCTATCGAAAGGCAATAGAAGCAGCTGGGCTGAAAGCCGTTGGTTTACACTCACTGTTCTTCGACCGACCGGAACTTGGTCTTTTCAAAGTCCCGGAACTGCGCGCCAGCAGTCTAGAATTCCTATCACATCTGTCGGCGGTTTGTCGCGACCTCGGAGGCAAAACACTCATTTGGGGGGGGGGGCGTAAACGAGGCGAAATTCCGGCGGACGAGGCACACGCGGAAGCAGTCGATTTTATGGCCGAACTTTGTCAGAGGATATCAGATCATGGCACCGTGTTCTGCTTCGAGCCTTTGGGACCAGATAGCACCGATTTCATAAACTCCGCGCTGGAGGCCAAGGCGATCGCCGATGAAGTCGACCACCCCGCGATGGCAATCCAGCTGGATGCAAAGGCGCTTTTCGAGAACGACGAAGTCAACGCCGTTCTGTTCGCGACCGTCGCCGATCAGCTGTTACATTTTCATGTCAACGAGCCCGATTTGGGTGTAATCGGCACCTCCGGCAAAATAGATCATGCAACTATGGGATCCTTGCTGCGTGGGATTGGTTATAAGGATTACGTATCGATCGAGCAAAGGCAGTTGGAGGGAGGACTAATTGAAAACATCGCGAAAAGTGTCGAGGTAACAAAAAGCAGCTATGGGTGAAAAATCTACAAGCCCGTTCACTCACCCTGGATGGGTACCGACGGTCCCGGACGGAATGCGTGTCCTCGTAGTTGGAGGATCTGGCGGTATAGGTGCTGCCGTTTGTTCGATGCTGGCTGCGGGCTCTGAATGCACGATTGGTGTTCATGGCGCCAGCAGAAAACCCGATACTTCAAACTTGGACAGCACTAGCGCAGATATCATCTCGCTTCAGAAAAACCTCGAAAGCGAAGAGGACTGTGTGTCTCTAGTCGATGAATTTTCTGACAGGGCAGGTGGAATAGACGGGCTCGTTCACCTGTCGGGTGCGCTGAATTTCAGCGGCCACTGGAAAGACATGCCTGCAGCGGACTGGCGTCAGGATATGAACGTCAATCTTGATCAGCCTTTTTTCCTGTCGCGGGCCGCCATGGCGAAGATGCACGCCAACGGGTCGTGCGGACGAATTGTACTTAATGGCACGGAGTCCGCCTTGCACGGGGGAAGCCCAGTTTCGTTGCCTTATGCCGTCGCAAAAAGAGGAACCGAAGCCATGGTCCAGGGCCTCGCCCGGGAGGGGGCGTCGGCGGGTATACTGGTTAACGGCGTGCGGCTTGGATACATCGATAGTGGCTTCCATCAGCGCTGGCATGGCCGCACGGTCAAACAAATGCAGGAGAGGGCTGAACTGGTCCCGCTAAAACGGGGAGGGCATCCGGAAGAAGCGGCTGCCTTGTTCTTATATCTGCTGTCAGGATGGGCCTCTTTCATTACGGGCCAGATGTTCGCACTTACCGGTGGCGACTGGCTGTAAGGAAACTGGTATTTCGCTCGAGCAATTTATTCTCGACACGTTGAGACGCCCGTTACTCGGTCTACCGGCACACATGATCGGCAATCCGACATGGCTCCACTCCCACTTTTTGGGGATGATCATTGAAGCGCATAGCCGCCGTCTTGCCGCGGCGGACAAATTCTTCGATTGGCCCCTCGAGACGTTTCCGGAATACCATGTCCTTATCGTATACCCCGTAAACAGGATTAATCCCTACTTGAGACTGAAGCCGTCGGTGAAAGAGTTTCCAGATATTACCGTGAGTCTGCTGCTGTTGCCGCGATTCGGCAGCATCGAAGTGAATGGCGGCAACATATGACCGTCCAACTTTGCCACTCGGGAAACGTTCCTACGGACGTTTACTACGATTTCTGGTTTTCGACGACCGACACAATCGTAAAATTGCCTAATGCCGGTAAGTGGCCCAACGTTGCAACCCGTCTGGAACGATCATATGACGAGTGTGCTGAAATCTGCTGGGAAATTGGCCTTACGCTGGGGCGATTGTCGGGAGCCGAGATCGCCCGGACGCCGACAATGGGCGCCTACGGTACCGACTTTAGATTATCAGTGGCCTGGGTCCATCTGGCAGAGGAGCTGGTAAGCTCCTCATCGAGATTTCTGATCGTTTGCGACGACCCCTGGCTGTTCGCCGAAATCTCAGCACTGGACGGTATCCCGGAAACCGCCCCGCCCTCGATACGGATCGCAAAACTGCATAAGCGTTTTCGTGGAACATGCGCCAGGCTTCGTAATGGTATACGGATAGCAATCGCGTCGCTTAGGCTGAGAAAGTGGCGCAACAGTTTTCCGAAGGACCGGGTGGCCTTGATGGTTTACGGACACCCGGGAAGCAGACAGGACGGGCACGATGCCTATTTCGGAGATCTTATGTCAGTGGAAACAGGCGCCGTACGGATCCTACACACCGACTGTGCTCTCGAACAGGCAGAGAAACTATCGGGGCCGCGAACGGCAAGCCTCCACGCGTGGGGAAACCCGTTCAGGGCGTTGTCTTTGGTTGCGACGAAATGGCGCGCGAAGCCACCGGACGAGATGCCGTATCCCCGACTCGTGACCAGAGCGATCGAGATCGAGAACAGCGGTGCCGGCCCGATGATGACGCGCTGGCAAAGTCATTGTCAGCAACGCTGGCTGGAGAGCGCGCGGCCGAAGAAAGTTGTCTGGCCCTGGGAGAACTTTGCTTGGGAGCGGGAATTATGTCGTGCGATGCACAGATTGAAAATTCCCGCGATCGGTTACCAACATACCGTTGTCGGTCGACATCAGATAAATTTCGCAACGCGACTGAATCCGGACGGAAAGGCAAGTCTGCCGGACAAAATTATATGTAATGGCCCTGCCTACCGAAGAGAACTGAAAGACTGGGGCCATGCGTCCGAAACATTAGAAAGTGGCGGCGCATTTCGTGTGCCCCGCCCCCCCCAAATACCATGCCTCGAATCCGCGCCGGTTTATTTCGCACTGTCGGCGTCTACACCCATCGCTCTAGAACAGATAATCGCCGCACGAATGGTGGCTGATACGGGGCGTCACGTGCTGGTCCGGGAACACCCGATGTACCCAGTAGCTTTCAGAGAAAGCGAAAACCTTCATCGCGCAAAACGGGGCTTGCTCGATCAAACGAGTTTATCCGCTGTTGTGTACAGTACTGGAACAACTGGGCTCGAGGCCCTTCTCGCGGGGTTGCCGACGGTAAGGTTTCAGCCCGACGATCGCGTGGCTGTCCAGGTGCTTCCCGAGGGCCTAAACGTCGTGGATGCAACACGCGCAACCATTATAGAAACACTCTATCGCGTGAAATTGCCCGAACCGGTAAACTGGGACGATTTGTTTGCGCCCGTAAATTATCCGTTATGGCACGATCTTATGACTTATCGGTCTATCAGCCTTTCCTGAGTCGTAGTGTTGAATTTTAAACATTTCGCCTCGGGAGATTTTTTCGTGGGAATGCCTGCTATGTAGTACCGAAAAGCGATTGAACATTTCCACTTTTGGCTATTGGCACAAAGTCGTGGGTAACCGTCAAATCAAGCCCTGGCCCGACCTGAGTCCAAACACCTAAGTGAGCCTTCCGGACAGAATTGTCTGAATTGAGTAAGGTTACCGAAGAGAGCTGGCTGACTGGAGGAATGATCCTCGAAATCTTTTAGATGCCAGGTCCTTCCGTGCCTGAAGGCCCTAACTGATTGAATACGAGCGCGACAAACCCGTCCTTTTGCGCTTTCTGCTCAAGTTTCTGCTGCCCACTTGTTGTTTCGTAATCACGCTATGTAAGCTATGGAAATTGAAGAAAATCCCAATTGCCTTGCGTGACCACCGACGATTAGGCATTTTTTCATAGATTTTATGAAATTGAGGGTCGCTTCTTCGTTCACTGAATATAGGGCGGTCGACATTCTTGCTTCTGCCGAGCTCCGGAACTGGGAAAGATCTGCCAGTGTATCCAAAATCCGTCGAGACGTTGTCCACCGGGGCGGCGGCACTTCCAGCCGGGAACCCACACTGATTTGATCGCCGCTGAGCGGATAGCGGGGAAAAGTTATCATTTGGCTTTGATACATTTAGGCTAAAAAAGAACCTTGGAAAGGCGCCGCACGCTACCGTGAGCTTAAAAAAACCATGACCGAACTGAAAATCGCTTTAGTCGGGTGCGGCCGTATTTCCGGTCATCATGCTCAATCGATTCAGCAGACGCCAGGACTTCGTCTTGCGGCTGTCTGCGACATCGACAAAAGCCGTGCCGAAGAGTACGCCAGTGTTCACGATGTACCGGCTTTCGACAACTATCATCGGATGCTCGAGCAGCTTGATGAAATCGACCTAGTCTCTATCAATACGCCGTCGGGGATGCACCACGAACATGCGTTGGACATTATCGGTCACTATAGAAAACACATTGTGGTGGAGAAACCGACTTTTATGCGCCCCTCGCATCTCGATGATGCACAAAACGCGGCAGAGAGTGCCGGCGTCAAAATTTTTCCCGTTTTTCAGAACCGGTATAACCGGGCCGTTGATCGCGTTCGAACGGCGCTCCGGCGGGGTGAACTTGGTGAAATAAGGACCGTTTCCGTGCGCCTGCGATGGTGCCGCCCGCAACGCTACTACGAACTGGCGCCCTGGCGCGGCACCTTTTCCCATGATGGCGGCGCGCTTACCAATCAGACCGTCCACCATGTCGATCTTTTGAGACATCTGGGAGGTACGGTAAGCCGGGTGAACGCGACGATGCGAACCCTGGGCGCCAAAATCGAAGTTGAAGACACCACCGTCGCAACCTTCGAGTATGAGTCCGGCGCGATCGGAACTTTGGAGTCCACGACCGCCGCCCGGCCGGATGATTTTGAAGCGTCGATCTCTCTCGTCTGCTCGGAAGGACTGGCACAGATCGGTGGAATCGCCGTTAACGAGCTTCAGATATTTACCCCCGATCCGGCGGCCTGCACGGAATACAGCGAGGATTTCGTTGGGATCGAAGGCCATGGCGCCGTATACGGCTTCGGGCACAGCGCCATGTATGCCGATATCGTCGGCGCGTTATCCGTCGACGATCCGTATCCCGTCGACCATGAAGATTGCCGCGATACCCTTAGGCTTCTCCACGCATTCTATCGGTCCGACGAAGCGGGCGACTGGGTCGGAGTCGACGACGACGCCGAATCCGTCCGGCTCGGCCGGCCGGATGACGCCATTTCCAAGATATATCGGACGCCCGCATGAACAAGCCCCTTCGCATCGGGATCGCCGGTTACGGCATCGTCGGGAAACGGCGCCGGGAGGTGGCAGAGATCCGCGGGGACATAACCACCGTCGCCGTGTGCGACCAGTATTTCGGTGAGAGCGGCACGCTGGAGGACGGCACCCGGTATTACCCGCATTACAGCGATCTTCTGAAAGAGGACCTTGATGCCCTGTTCGTCAGCATCAGCAACGACATGGCCGCGGAAGTCACCTTAGCGGGCCTCGAACGCGGTTTGCATGTGTTCTGCGAAAAACCGCCGGGCCGTGATCTCGAAGACATCGCGCGCGTTCTTGCTAAGGAGAAACACCATCCGGGTCTCAAGCTGAAATACGGCTTTAACCATCGCTACCATGACTCGGTGCGCGATGCGCTGGCAATTCTGTCTTCCGGTGAGCTGGGCCGCGTCATCAATGCTAGGGGAATGTACGGAAAATCGCAGCTGGTTACCTTTGGTCAGACCTCTTGGCGAACAGACCGTGCGCTGGCCGGGGGCGGCGTCCTGCTCGACCAAGGCATACACATGGTGGATCTATTGCGACTGTTCTGCGGCGAATTTGCGGACGTGCACAGCTACGTATCGAACGATTTCTGGAAACATGACGTCGAAGACAACGCTTACGCGCTGATGCGCAGCAAAACCGGCGTCGTTGCGATGCTCCATTCCTCCGCCACGCAATGGCGCCACAGATTCAATCTGGATATCACTCTCGAGAAAGGATCGATTACGTTGTCCGGCATCCTGTCGGGGTCGAAGAGCTATGGTGCGGAAACGCTAACTGTCGCACGGGTGGGAGCAGACGATATGGGAGACCCGCTGGAACAAACCACCCGCTACAACACCGATCCTTCGTGGCGGGCCGAAATTGACGAGTTTGCCAACGCGATCTGCGACAACGGCACGATTATCCATGGATCCGCCGATGACGCATATCGAACCATGGAACTGGTCTATCGAATTTATTGTGCCGATCAGGAATGGCGCACACGATGGGGCTTGC